>Ga0209717_1000025_pt1 | contig 187883 bp, 145 predicted proteins | sample AD_UKC048_MetaG_FD_184418 | JGI IMG/M metagenome (GOLD analysis project Ga0209717, IMG submission 184418) | Active sludge microbial communities of municipal wastewater-treating anaerobic digesters from USA - AD_UKC048_MetaG (SPAdes) (version 2) | ecosystem: Engineered > Bioreactor > Anaerobic... | reverse complement strand
CCGGTATGACATCCAGGGTGTTTTCATGTCTTATTTGGTCAATAGAGCTTGTGAATTTTTTAAATTTAAGCGCGCTGACTTCATCCCATGATTTTTTTAAATGCTCAAATAAGAATAAAAATTGCTGTTTGATGTCCATTTTGTATTTATTTTTATAATCTTCTATGTATTTCTCCAGCCTGGTGTAAACATCCTGCCGGACTGCATCAGGAAGTATACTTATATGAAACATAGCGGGATTTTCAACTATATTGATTTCAAAATTCTGCCAGTTATTTTTTTTCCTGATTACTCCGATTTCAATAAGACGGTCTATTACTTCAGGTAGCTGGAAAACATTCATAGCGCTTACCGTAATTGTTGGAATGATAACCACACCAAGTTCGCTGATTATCCTTAGATTCATCTCAATTTTTTTCCATTTTGTCCCGGAGCGTATCAATTCGGCACGTTCATCAATATCATCTATACTGGGCGACACCCTCACATATCGGCCCCATTTAGCCTAATAATCCACTATGTTTTTATTCCTGTACTTCAGTATACTTAAGTTAGAATTATAATGTAGAAGAACATGATATTTTCTGCGTTCATCCAGCATTTCCAATAATTGCCAATGTTCATCCATCAGCAGCGGTTCTTTTTTTACAAAATAAATTTCTTCTATCTGGTCAATGTGTTTTCTCATAATATCCATGTAATTGATTCGGGATGCAGATTCATTAGTAATTGATTTTTCAGGCATGTCTTCACTGAGCCAGCCAAGTTTTTTGGCATCATGGAGCCAGTTAGTGGAGGATTCTATTCCGCAGGTACGGCACTTATAATTGCATCTGTTGCTGAAACGAAAGTTCCAATATCTTAAATCAATTTTGTCCAGACTTCCGTCATTGTGGGTTATGACAGGAATATCTTTAAGTTTAGAACGGAAATAACGGTTATAATTCAAGCGCGGACTTGTACCCGAGCATCGTTCTTGTTCATAACATTTGGCACACATGGCCGGTTTTTTTCCGTTGATCATGTTTCTACGGAGCGATTTCATATAGTTACCGTTCCATATTTCTTCAATGGTTTGTGTGGATAAATAATCGGCACAATCCAAATAATCCGGATTCATGCAACAATGTAACACCCTGCCGTCAGGCATGATATTCAGGTGTATCCAGGGCAGCACGCACAATCCCCCGGGAACATTTCTCATTTTTCTGGCCTTAAAAGCGTTCAGCCATCCGCTTAGGAACCGGAAACGATTTGGTACATGTATTTCCGCAAGGATATTTCTTATTCTTCCCATGGAAAACAGCATATATTTAACATTACAAAATTTATACATTTGGTTTTATACAGGCATTCTTCCTGCCAAAAATGTAAATTTAAAACATAACACAATAGTAACATTTTTTATCCCCGACTCAAATAAGGGCACTTCTAAAAATTTCAAAATTCTTCTTTCGTCTTCGTTCTTCCAATCCTTGTGTCCGGCAGATTCAGCACTTGTATGTAAGCTCAGCACACTGCGGTTTTCAGCACTTCGATTGCTTCGGGCTTTTTTGTTTTTAAAGCGCCCGATCAGGATTATTAGAGATGCACATAAATAATTTTTTTATATTAAATAAGATTCATATCGGATTTTTTAGCAAAACAAGGCGACACTTACCGACAACACTCAATTACAGTGAGTTAAGGGCCAAGTACGCATTTCAACTCAGGTATTATATCTAAAGTGTTTTCACCCCTGATCCTGTCGATGGCATTTGTAAATTCTTTAAATTTCAAACAGTTTTTTTCATTCCAGGGTTTTTCTAAATGCCATAATAGAGGTACAAAATGATCCCTTATCTCAACACAGTGTTTTCCTTCGTAATCATTTATATAGTTTTCCAACCTTATGTGAATTTTTTTCCTTTCATTATCCGGAAGTATGCATACATGAAATTCTGCTGGTGCAGTTAATATATTTAATTCAAAGTTTTTCCAGTTTTCATTTCCTTGTTTAATAACTCCGATTGCAATCATACGATCTATGATTTCCGGAATTCTAAATACATTCATGGCGCTTACAGTAATATAAGGACTAACATGTATACCAATTTCGTTGACCGCTATTAAATTTTGTTCAACATTCTTCCAAATAGTTCCAGATCGAATCAATTCAGCGCGTTCATCTATTTCATCAATACTCGCTATCAAAAATATGCGACGTGCATACTTATTTCAGTAATCTAACGCATTTTTATTTTTATACTTTAATATGCTTAAATTTGTATTATAAGAAATATTTACATCGTTTCTTTGACACTTATCTAACATTTCAAGAATTTGCCAATGCTCATCCATGAGCAAAGGCTCACCACCAACAAAATTAATTTGTACAATAGTATTTATATGTTTTTTAAAAAAATCCGCATTTCTTTTTTGGTCTATCGACTCTATTCTGGTCGGTTTGTTAGAAGTGTTTTTGCTAATCCATTCTAATTCCCTGGCATTAGGAATCCAGGAACTGGAGTAGTGCGGTCCGCAATAACGACATTTATTATTACAAATATTACTGAATCGGAAATCCCAAAATCTTAATTCTACTTTATCAACATGGCCATCGCTTTCTGTGATAACAGGAATTTCTTTTAGCTTAAATTCAAAAAGACTGTTATACAATATACGCCAGCTTGTTCCGGTTAGGCTTTCCTTTTCAAAACAACGGGAACAAACTGCGGGCTTAATCCCTTTGATCATTTTCTTTCGCAAGGACTTCATAAAATCACCATTCCAAATCTCTCCAATGGTTTGTTTGTTAATGTCTCCTGCAACAGTACCATAATCAGCGCTCATGCAACAATGTAACACACTGCCGTCAGGCATGATATTCAGGTGTATCCATGGCAGCACGCACAATCCCCCGGGAACATTTCTCATTTTTCTGGCCTTAAAAACATCCAGCCATCCGCTTAGGAACCGGAAACGATTTGGTATATGTATTTCCGCAATGATATCTCTTAAACTTCCCTGGGAAAAGAACATATATTTAACCTTTCTGAATTTTTACATTTGGTTTTATACACAGGCATTTATACTGTCAAAAAAAATAAATTTACTACATAAAGCAAAAGTAACCATCTTTTTTTTGCCACAACCACAATTTAACGGATTCATTATTTATTATTTGAATTAAACTAACATAGCGTAAAATATTTGTAGCTCAATAAAACTATATTTGCCCACCCGGATAAAAACATTGCATTGCACTACACATTTACCCCGGGCAAACTCCGCAATTGTCGCTTCACGAGCCCCGATACATGGTTTTCTTTGCGCTGTTACGAATTTTCCTGCAAACAATGTTGCATCGCCGGTGCAACATGAATTATGCGAATCATCATTTGAAACGGAGTTTTATTGTTCATAAAAAAATAATGTAATACTTTTGTAGTACAAATACCATGAATATTACCTAACTACAGCAATGAACGCGACAGATCAAAATGACAGTCAGAATTTAATCACCTGGAACGGGATGCGTATTGACAAGGCAAAAATGGAGGAATTTTGCAGGAACAACAATAAGATATCCTGGTATATCAGCTACCGCTGTAATTTCAAATGCGATTATTGCGGTGAATGGGCTTATGGTCAACAAGCTGTTAAGCCGATTGATCTGGCAAAATTGTCAGGAGGCCTTGATTTCCTTCCGAAAGACTGGATATTTTACATCAGTGGCGGAGAACCTTTTCTGGATAAAAATTTCACAGAAATTTGTCACGAAATCACAAAAAGGCACTATTTATCTTTCAGTTCCAATCTTACCACACCCAATATTTTTGAGTTTGCCGACAAAATCAATCCGGATAAATGCCTGTTTATCAATGCCTCTGTCCATCCCACCCAAAGAGAAAAAACAGATAAGGACTTCAGTTTATTTATAGAAAAAATCTTATATCTTCAAAAAAAAGGTTTTAATATTATTGTGGTTTATGTGGCACATCCAACCTTATTAGGCAGAATCATATCAGATTTTGAAAGGCTCAGATCGCATGGAATAGAAAAGGTACATGTAAAAAATTTCATTGGAGATTTCAATGGCAACAGTTATCCCTTTTCATACAGTGCCGCCCAAAAAGAATTATTGCTGAGCATGGAGTCGGATTATCCGGAATTTGAACTCATGAACCAGACATACAATTTTCATGGGCAGTTATGTATCGCCGGTCAAAAATCTTTTGCAATGGACCGAAACGGCAACCTGATGAGGTGTTCCAGCGACAAACGTGTCTATGGCAATCTTTTCGAAAAATCCATCCGGATCGATTCTTCACCCAAACCCTGCACTCAGGACAACTATGCCTGCCTGCATGAATGTATTGAATTCAACCTGAAGACCAAAGGAAAAAAAATCGCCATCTTAAAAGCAGATTTTATTGAAAAGAAAACAAAATTTTCTTCCAGAGATTATAGAAGAAATAAATTCTGGAAACTGATCGGAGATATAGAAAAAGCCGGTATCCCGTTAGGAAAAATCAAAAAGGCTTTTGTGAAATCAAAATAATGAAATCCCATACGGACTTCTCACATTTTTTCGCAGTACCGGGCATGACCATCAAAAATAATTTATGAAAGATAACATACAAGAAATCTGTGGTCTGCCTGCAAAAAAACTTTTCAAATTTGCTCAAAAGTATTTATGTGTTTTAATAAACTATTTCATGAAGTGCATTATCATCCCTTTTAATTTTTTGATAATGAAACCCTTTCATAAAATAGCACACCGGCTTCCGCCTTCGCTGCAACGACTTGAATATAAACTGGGTATTCATTACCTCAGGTACTATCCCTTCCCGCGCGAGAATCCCTTTATCCCCGAATCAGACAAAGTCATCATTTTTTTTCCCGGAATAGGCTGGGATAACATGAAACAGCGGCATCACCACCTTCCACGCGCTTTTGTAAAAGCAGGCTGGACCGCTGTTTATTTAACCCAGGACATCGAGGGGGACAAGGTTTTCGGTATAAAAAGAATCCACGAACGATTTTTTCTCTGCACTAATATCAAATTATTAAAGAACATTAAAAATCCCTGGATTTACATGAATTACACATTTTATATGTTCTACCTTCACTATTTTAAAGAATACCGGCTGATTTATGATTACCTTGATAAACTCGAAATCCATACGTTCTATAACAAAAAAATGGTCAGGGAGCATAGAAAGGCTCTGCAAATTGCTGATATAGTAATGGCATCGTCGACGTCACTCCGTGATGAACTGATAAGCATCAGGAAGGATACCCTGCTGGTTCCCAATGCTGTTTTTCCTGAAGATTTTGTTTACAAAAAAGAACTGAACCCTCCTGCAGACCTGAAATATATTGTTGACCAAAGAAAGCCAGTCATCGGTTACTATGGTATCTTTTCAAAGTGGAAGATCGATTACGAATTATTACAACGGGCCGCTGCAAAACTACCTGAATACAATTTCGTGTTGATAGGTCCTGACTTTGATCACAGCATTCAGGATTACAACTGGGAAAATTTTTCAAATATTTACCTTCTGGGAAAAAAGAAATATGAGGAGTTGCCCGATTATGCCTTTTTTTTCGATGCAGCCATATTACCCTTGCTTGTAAATGAAATCACAAATGCCATTTCGCCTGTCAAGTTGTTTGAATATTTCGCCATGAAGCTTCCTGTGGTATCCACCGGTATTGCAGAATGCAGGAACTTCAAATCTGTGCTGATTTCACAAGATCATGAGGATTTTATCGCTAAGGTCAGAAAAGCAATAAAACAAAAAAACGATCCCGCATACCTGGCTTTACTGCAGAATGACCTCGCCCGCAACACCTGGGATTACCGGTGCAAAACGATTTTGGAACATATGAACGGGGGACAGGAAAAACACACAAATCAGTAAAAACAGCGGTAAAATAACCGGCATTGCCTGGAATAACGGCTACAATATTTCTTTTCAATCATCTTGCTGGTGGTTTGGTATAAGATTCATAAACAGCCTGCTTTTGTGTTCAATATTATATATTTTTGCAGTATTACCGTTTTTTTTAAGATCTAATTACAAAAAAACTGTTTTCAATTGATGTATTATTTTTTGAATTTACTGATAAAAGGTGTCATCATTGCCATTAATTTTTTGATAATGAAGCCCTTTCATAAGATTTCATATCGTCTGCCTGTATTTTTTCAAAGACTCGGATATAAGTTGCACTCGCACTATCTGAGATTCTATGGTTTTCCTGTTGAGAAACCTTTTATTCCCGAGTCGGAGCAAATCATTATTTTTCTTCCCCACATCGGGTGGAATTATCTGAAGCAAAGGCCGCATCACCTGGCTCGTGCGTTTTCGGAAGCAGGCTGGACCGTAATCTTTTTGACACAGGATATTGCCGGAGATAAGGTTATCGGTATGAAAAAAATCAATGAAAATTTCTACCTGTGTTCGAGAGTCCGGTTGATAAAACATATCAACAACCCCTGGATTTACATGAACTGGACTGTTAATATGTATTATTTAAGATATTTTAAAAAATACAAACTCATTTATGACCATTTCGACAAACTGCAAATTCACACATTTTACAGTAAAAAAATGATACGGGAACAACGAAAAGCATTGTCGGAAGCCAAAGTTGTCCTGGCATCATCAGGCTCCCTGCGTGATGATATCATTTCGTTCAGAAAAGACACCTTGCTCGTTCCCAATGCGGTATTTCCAGAAGATTTTGCAATACATGAAAATACCGCTGTTCCTGACGATTTATCAGGCATTCTCGGACAAAAAAAACCTTTGATCGGTTATTACGGGATATTCTCAAAATGGAAGATAGACTACGAACTGATCCTGTATTGTGCCCAAAAACTGCCCCGGGTCAATTTTATCCTGATAGGACCGGCGGTTTCATTTGACCGGAGCCTTTCTGAATACGAATGGGAAAAAATATCAAACATTTACTTTCCTGGCGAAAAAAAATATCAGACACTACCTTCATATTCGCGTCATTTTGATGTCGCCATTTTGCCCCTGATCGTCAATGAAGTGACAAATGCCATTTCCCCTGTTAAGCTTTTTGAGTATTTTGCTATGGGGCTTCCTGTTGTTTCAACAAATATTGCAGAATGTCGTAAATACCAGGCTGTAAATATCGCCAAAGATCATGAGGATTTTGTCAAACAGATACAAAAAGCCCTGCCATTGAAAAAGGATGCCGAATACCAGCGTCTGCTTCAAAAAGAACTTGCGGTCAATACCTGGGGGCATCATTGCAAAACGATTGAAAACAAAATGAAAGCTTTTTGATCAAATTTTTTTCAAGAAGCCTTTTCAGCCATTTAAGCAAGCCTGAACTCCAGTGACCAGTTAAAATAATTCATCTTTAGGTCGGGCATGGTGATATTCTGCACAGGGCATGCTTAACAGTTTTAATATCAACGCAGTAAATATCAAAATACCGCATATTCTTTTTTTTCACTGCCGTGTGCTGCACATATATTTTGATAAGACCATCCATCAGTCAAAATAGATCAAAGCAGATATAATGGTTTTGTCAGAGACCAATAGAAAAGAACCTTTTTTGTAGAATAAACCAATAAAACAATTTTGCTTTTATTTATCTGTTGACTATGCCTGAATTTTATTTTTTCTTTACTTTGCAAAAATTTTATATATGAAAGCCACATCGGCAAGCACGTATTTTCATCTTATATATAAAAACATTCAGCTAAAGTATAAGCAAACCATGTTTGGTTTTTTTTGGAGTTTGCTGCAACCGGCACTTTATCTGTTTATTTTCGTTGCCATTTTTTCACATATTTTTCAGTCCATCCACAAATACCCGCTTTACATCCTCAGCGGACTGTTATTTTTCGTATATTTTTCCGAAGGAACCAATCGTCTATGCCTGGTTTTTCTAAAAAATGCCTCTATGATAAAGAGCATCGGAATTCCCAAAAGTAGTTATGCCATAACAGAGCTTGGCAGCGAAATGGTGAATTTTATGCTCGGACTTGTACCTTTTCTGGTAATAATGTATTTTATGGGTTTAGAACTTAGTCCCACGTTGCTATACATTATTCCAATATTATTATTGTTTACGGTATTTATATATTCAATTGGCACCATATTGGGTTCCCTTAATGTATTCTTCAGGGATATCGCTATCCTCTGGTCAACATTGAATCCTGCATTGTTTTATCTTTCCCCTATTGCCTATTCATCGGATCTTGTTCCTGCTGATTTCCGCTATCTGGTTTATTGTAATCCCTTATTCCATTTTCTTCAGATTATAAGGGATGTCCTTTATCTGGGGCAGCCTCCATCGTTGCATTATTCCTTAATTTGCATTGCTATGACCGCAATCTTTTTCGTGATAGCCCTGCTGATTTACAGAGTTACAAAAAACAGTTTTATCTCTAACTTATAGACATTATGGACTATGCAATAAAACTTGACAATGTAACGGTAAGTTATCTGCAAAGCAGAAACGGTGTAACGTCTGTCAAGGAATTTCTTTTAAAAGCCTCTTTTATTAAAATATTCAAAAAGCATCAGGTATTACACGATTTTAATCTTGAAATTTCAAAAGGTGAATCTATTGCGTTCCTGGGTCCGAATGGATGCGGAAAAAGCACCCTTTTGCGCACCATTGCAGGCATCGTAGTCCCCGATAAGGGAACTGTTGACGTCAGAATACCTGTATCTCCACTTCTGTCGCTGGGCGCCGGCGTTGAACTGGAACTCACCGGCTATGACAATATCCGTATAGCACTGGTTCTTTCCGGAAATTATCATAGGAAGACCCGGCGGGAGATGATCGACAGGATTGCAGAATTTGCAGAACTATCAAGAGAACAACTAAAAAAACCGGCCAAGATGTTCTCCACCGGTATGCTTGCACGACTTACCTTCAGCAGTCTTATGGTAAACCAGCCGGAGCTGCTCATGATTGATGAAGTACTTGCTGTGGGCGACTGGGGCTTTCAGATGAAATGCAAAAAACGTATTCATGAAATTATTGATAACGGCGCCACCCTGCTGTTTGTTTCTCATAATCCCAAAGAAGCCATTGAACTATGCAAACGGGGAATCTGTATCATTGAAGGAAAGAAGATCTTTGACGGAAATATTGATGAAGCAGCAGACATTTACAATAAATTGTTTTAGGGCACCTCTATAAACTTCAAATTTCTTCGTTCGTCTTCGTTCTTCAAATCCTTGCGTCCGGCAGCCTCAGCACAGGCATGTAAGCAAAGTACACTACGGTTTTCAGAACTTCGACTGCCTCGAACTTTTTTGTTTTAGAGGCGCCCGATCAAGGTTATTAGAGATGCCCTTCAGATACAATTTGCATAATATTGACATTTTGGCTTATTAAAGAGGGCATTGGGACCCGTCTGTACTAATTCATCCAACGAAGCATTTAGCATTATATCCACGTCAAGGCACATCAGGCGAACTCATCGCCAAATTCCTGGTTAATAAGACTAAAAATGTCCGGAACAACCATAGAACGATTACGATTACCGACAGAACCAAGCCATCCAAAAATATTTCGTTTCACTCAACTTATTAGCGGTATGATGTTAAAGTGCATTTGTTTCATAAAACATCACCACAAATTACCAAACCAAAACATCTCATAAAATGAATACTTGCGTATTAACTACTGCGTTTTGTTGATTTGCTTTATTATTGTTTCACAGCGGTAATCCCAGGTATTTAAGGCGAGTTCTTTTTGAACGGCAGACAAATAAGCCGGATCGTTTTTCAACCTGAAGGCCTCACGAATATGTTGTATCAAATCATTGGGATCTCTGGCGATCAGTACGGGTTTGTATTTCCTGATCTCCGGCACATCCGTTGACACCACGGGCAGATTCATGGCAAAAAACTCAAACAATTTTACCGGCGATATTGCTTTGGTAGCATCATTGATGAGAAAAGGCAGCAGGGCAATATCAAAACAATGGGCATAAGCCGGTAATTCCGGATAATTTTTTTTACCCAAAAGATAAATATTGGGGAATTTTTTCCAATTATACTCCTGTATACTATGGTCATAATCCATGCCTATCAGCACGAAATTATAGTCCGGAAGGTGATCTGCAGCATAATGTATCAGCGCATAGTCGATTTTCCACCTGGAAAAAATGCCATAGTAGCCCACTATGGGTTTTTTCTGTTCCGTGATACAAGCCATATCGGGTGGAATGCCTGCCCCGTTTTTCAATGTAAAGTCATCGGGAAAAACTGCATTCGGCACCAGAATGGCGTCAGGCCTTATTTTTATAATTCCGTCAAGAAGAAAATCCGAAGTGGCCGTCACTACTTTGGCGATCTTTAATGACCTGTTATGCTCTTCGTACATTTTTTTGGTAAAAAAAGTATGTATCTCCAGCTTATCCACATAATCATATATAAATCTGAATTCCTTAAAATACTTCAGATAGTACATATTGACGGTATAATTCATATATATCCAGGGATTCTTTATCTTTCGCAGTAATCTTACCCTGGAACAAAGGTATAAGCCGGTGTCGATCTTTTTTATCCCGATGACATTATCGTTTTCAGCGTCCTGTGTGATAAAAACTGATGTCCATCCTGCTCTGGCGAATGCACGGGGCAGGTGATGCGGACGCTGTGTCATATTGTTGTTCCAACTCATCTGTGGAAGGAAAATGATGACATTATCCGTTTCAGGAACAAACGGCTTGCCCAGCGGGAACCCGTAAAAACGAAGATAATGCGAATGTAATTTATACCAGGCCCTTTGCGTCGGGGCCGGAAACCTGTGCGAAATCTTAAAAACCGGTTTTAATAATAAGTGTAATGGTTTTAAAAAACAGTTCAACAGAAAATTAAGCACAACATATAAGAACTTTTTTATATATTTGACTGTATTATTATTCATGAAGTCCCGATTCCCCATTGCTTTATTATAGAATATCAACTACTGAAACAACCTTACTTATGCCGGACACCCGGCTGATTTTCACGTAATATTTACGTCTTTTTATTTATTTATAAATAGTTAATAAATATTTAGCTTTATTATCTGAAAAAATAAGAGTCCTGTACCCGAGATGTTTTGTAGCTGGAGCCGTCATGGAAGCACTCCGGAAAAGGGAGGGCAACAGCGATGAAACTAATATCACGAATTAAAAACATCAGGTTCGTCTTGAAAAAATGCATAGCTCAAAACATATATTCAACAAAACGTGTCATAAAAACTAAAAATTCTTCAGTAAAAAGTTCTTTCCGTCAAGTTCGGCATACGAAAAATGCACCAGCCAGTCGCCCAGGTTGATATAACGGGAGTTTTCGGCTATCTTCAGATCAATGGGCAGATGACGGTGGCCGAAAACAAACAAATCATAATGCTCCGTTTTTATTTTTTCTTTTGCATAGGCAATAAGCCTTTCGCCTTCCTCTCCCAGATAGATTAAATCATTATCGCCACGTGCCAGACGGCTGCGGGTGGAAAAATACAAACCCAGTCCGATGGCAAAATTGGGATGCAGCCTGGCAAACAACCACTGGCAGATTTTACTGGCAAAGATCTTTTTTATCATCTTATAACCATGATCACCCGGACCCAGACCGTCGCCATGACCTATCATCATCGTCAGTCCGTTGATCTCTTTTACAACAGGTTTGCGTGTAATATCAATACCCAGTTCTCTGGAGAAATAATCAAACATCCACATATCATGGTTGCCGGTAAACAGATGTACCTTTATCCCGCTGTCGGTGAGCTCGGCAAGTTTACCCAGAAGCCTGGTATATCCTTTGGGAATGACGTTTTTATACTCGAACCAGAAATCGAAAAGATCTCCGAGTATGTAAATCTCTGAGGCATCGGTCTGTGCCATCGCCAGCCATTCAATAAATTTTTTTTCCCGCACCAGGCTCCTATGATGATCGGGAATTCCGAAATGACAATCGGAAACGAAATATATTTTATGGTTTGCTACTGTCAAGGCTTAAAGATTTTGTATAACCATTGCGGCAGCTCCTCCGTGGTGATGCCTCTTTTTAATATGCGGCCATCCCTGCCGATAAGCACAGCGTACGGGATATTGTCAATGCAGTAATCCCTCACCACGGGCGAATCCCAGCCCAGCAAGTCGCTGGCATTGATCCATCCCGGATTATGTTCACGGACGGCAAACTCCCAGTCGCGGCGGTTTTTATCGAGCGAAACCGCATAAACCTGAAAACCTTTTTCGCGGTAATTCTTGTAGGTCCATTTCAGTTGTTTCAGCACGCTGATACTCGGCGGACTCAAAGCCGCCCAAAAGAATATAAGGATTACTCTTCCTTTCAGCGATGATAAAGACTGAGGATAACCGCCAATGTTGTTCATTTTAATATCCGGCGCCGTCATTCCGGAATCGAGCCTGGCCAGTAGCTGTAATTTTTCAGCTTTCGCCTTTTCTATATTTTCTACACGGGTATGCAGTTCAAGAACATATTCGTTACCGGGATAGATCAGGAACAAGGTGCTGTCGAGCATTTTAAAAACGCCGAAATGATCCCGTTCGTTGAGCACTTTCTGTCTTCCAAAAACCTGATAGAGCGCCACAAGCGATGCCAGAGAAGTCCGGTTCTTCCTGATAAAATCCTGTACATAACGGCGCTGATCCTCAAAGACACACTCATAAGCCGAATCCAGCTGCTGTTTGATCCCGGCAAAGTTGGCACTGTCGTGGTAAAGAATCTGTAGTTTATACAGAGAATCTGTTTTTGATGAGTTTTTACGTGTATAATTATTCAGTTCACAAAGCAGCGCAGAACCCTTTGACCCTGAAACGGAGTAATCGGTGGCAAGCTGGCGGGCATCACCGTTCATCTCTATTTGTTCACCTTTGTTGGCCAACAGGGTGATGAAATTATCGCTGCCGATCTTCAACAGATAAAAACTGATAGCCGGAGGTGTGTATTTAAAGGTAAATTCCCCGTTTTCATCAATAGTCACTGAATCCAATGATTTGATGCTGTCCACTTTCAGTTGCTGAAGAATGATCTTTTCGCCAAGGGAGCTTTTCAGTTTTCCGTGAATGACAAACTCATCCGAAGGTTTGTCGCCGTTGCCGCATCGGGTTAGTAACAGACATGCAGCCACAACACCGCAAAAAACAACGAAAAATCTCCTGAAAAGCATGGTAGCTGTTATTTCTTTTCTTCTGATTTAATACTGCCGGGAACAAAAACATTGGTTTTAGGCGTATAGGTTATCACCAGCGTCCCTATCCTGTTGTCGAGACCCATCACCGGACACACAGAAACCATGTCGCCGCTTTCGTCCGAGCGGGTGACCACCTCGTTGATCTGCGCCAGTTCACTTGCTATGGGGCCGGGATACACCACCCCTTCATATTTTTTGTTTGTTGAACGGACAACGATGCCCTCCGTGTTGATCACCGAAATAATGTGCATGCCTTCCATCCTGACAAGGTCTTCCATATAGGTGTTGATCTGCTCCAGGTTGCTGCGCAGCATTTCGGAGCGAACCGCCCAGGTAAATACGCGGGTGACCACTTCAATGTTCTTCCGGTTGTTTTGATCAATGGTACTGTTGGCCTGAGCGGTAATTTCTGTAATGCGGTTATCGTAATCTTTTTTCAGGTTTCTGATCTCGGCCTGTTTCCACAGATATATCCCCAACGGAATAACAATCATCAGTGCTATAATAATGATGATAACGATGGTTTGCGCGTTTAATCCTTTTTTCTTTGGCTGGTCAACGCCAGTATCTGGTGTTTCACTGGTTTTTACTTCCTGTTCCATGATTAAAAATTTTAATACAAAGCTAACCTATTTAGGTTAATTAAAAATAAATTTATGACTAAAAGAACGGCACTAACAAACAATTCATGTGTTATTATTTATCTGATAAAGAAACAGATGCATGATATCTTATGTACTTTGGGAAATATTTTTTTGCTTATAAAAAATTTTTTATATCTTTGCCGTTCCTCAAAGGTACTATGGCCGAGTGGCTAGGCAGAGGTCTGCAAAACCTCCTACAGCGGTTCGAATCCGCTTGGTACCTCAAAAAAACGCCAAAGGCGTTTTTTTTTATTTTGGCCATCCCCAATCATTATTCAACCGGCAGTGTCACCCCCCCCACGAACATCTTTCATCCCGAGTGTGAGCACAACACCATATATTTTTGAGTAGTATTCATCTCGGTTTTGTATTTCTCTGCATCATGAATCATCCAGCCTTGTTCAATCAGCACAAATCCGGCTTCAGTGCCAGATTGTATTATGGTGGCCTCCCGGGCATAGGCATTTATTATTGTTTCTATTAATATTCCGCCCGGGTTCAATAATTTGTAAAACGATTGGAATGTCCGGCTTATCAGTTCACAAGAGGCGCCTCTCAGGCCATTTTGGTTGAGAATGATGTCGAAGGTGCCGTGTCTTTCAGAAAGGCTGGTGTCATTCCAGTTACACAACTCATACTCAGCTTTTCCTCCGGGCTTGTAATGCTTTTTAATCTCGCTGTTGTAATCAACAAAGATCTGTTTGTTATAATCATCCGGGTCGGTGATAAAATAATAAAACTCGCCTTTAAAACACCCTTTCTGATATTGTTCTGCAAAGCAGAGCGCCAGGTCTTGTTCGCGTACCTCCCTCGACTTACAGGTTTTAATGGCAAGCGGCGAAACATCAACGCCTACCACCTGATGCCCAAACCGGGCGGCCAGGTCGGGTAAAAATGAATTTCCGCAACCGGCGTCGAGGATTTTCAAGGGTTCCTCACTGTTGAGTTTTTCGATGGTTTTCAACAGATAACGCGGATCCCGGTACAGAGACCATCTGTAAGAAAAATCATCTTCATCGGAATAGATTTTGTCCCACACTACAGGACTTTCCCACTCATTGTTTTCCCAAATATATTTGGATTCTTCGTTGGTCATTCCTTTCTATTTTTATTCTAATGATTATTTTAAATTCTTTTTTGAACAGATTGTTTTTAAAAGGTCTTTTAATGCTGTATCATCAGTCTCGCCCAAATATCGTTTTATAGGAATTACTATTGTAAAACCTGATTTTATTTTAATTTGATCCGGTGAATCGTCAATGACTATTATTTTTTCATGCGATATCACCTTATTTATATCTTTTTCATAATATCTTTTCATGTGTGAAAAAAGTCCGGGCTGTTTTATTACTGACCTGCAATTTTTTCTTGTTTTAATAAAGCTAAACGTGGAAAGTCCGGTTAAATTTCCAAGAATATATTTGACATATTCCGCCCGGGCTGAAGACCAAACAGCCACATCATAATTTTTAAAACACGCTTCAAGAAATTCTTTAAGATATGGCCGGAAATATATACAAATTCCCCGAAACTTCAAATCAGCCGACCTTTGTATTTCTTGATATGAAGAATGCAATAAAGTCTCGTCTATGTCTAATATTAGAAGTGTTTTCATTGGCTTTAAATAATTATTTTGGAAAATTTATTCAGATTTTCAAGAATAATAGTTTTTCTTCGTATAGCAGTTTTTAGATCTTAAACTAAGATTTTCAGGCCGGTTTTTTTTATTACTTCTATTATTCCTTCAGGTAATGCCTTTCCGGTCAGATAAATACCTTCAGAACAGATTTTTTTATTGAACCGCAGAGGCGTATTTTCAAGAATATCCTTTATTACTGCAATCATCACGGTCATATTTATGTCTGCCGCATTGGGTACTGTTTTACAGTAGATAATGCCACCACTGGCTATAACTCCAATTTCAATAAAATTTTCTTCGAAATTTATTATCATATTTTGATCATCAAAGACATCAATGTTAAACCCCACAGCTGCCGCCATTAAAGTGTAAATAATTAATACCTGTTCCGTTTTATTATTTAATAAAGCGTTTTTTATTTCTTTTATTTCAATGTCATTCATACTGCATGGGGTAAGAAATGTTTTCATATTAAACTGTTAAAAATTGAATAACTAACCCTAATGAAAAATGTCGATCTTATTATAATATACTTCGGGATACCCAAATATTAATGCACAAATAATGGGAATTGCTATTATTAGAAGTAATTGAATACCTGTGAGAACAAAATAAAGCTTTTCTTTTACTTTGGTTAAATAAAAAAATACGATACCTGGTAACATACTACCTAAAAAGGAAACAATTAAGGCACTTTGAATTCTTATGTTAGCGTCTATATGTATCCTGCTCCTATACCACACAGCACCTAGTGACCCGTATGGATTATTATTTGCGTTTAGCCAACCAAGTATGAAAAAAATGCAAAAAACAAGAGTTCCAAGTATGATAAAACAGTATTGATACAGTTTTTCAGAATAATCTTTTTTTGAAGTGCAGAACAATACGAAAAAACTAAGTAACCCAAAAAAAAATCCGGCCCAGAATGAAACACTATATGGTAGCCAATAATGATAACATAAAAACGATGACAAAATCCCGGCACAAAAAAAACAACAAACCCCAGAAACTATGAAGAAAATCAATTGCCTCATTTTAAAGACTATCTTTTTCATTATTTGGTTTTTTTATTTTACTTGTCGTGCCATTTTTTATATTTAACCGGTTTTATATTTTACTTTATGAATTTATAATTAAATACACCCTGTTTATTATGTAAACTCAGCAAATATATGCCTTTTGATAATTTGCTCAAATCCACGTCTGTTTGAGGCTTTTCAATCGGCTCTTTTATCAAGGCCTTTCCCTGCAAGTCAAAAACAGTCAGAGCATATGGAAATGATGTCCTGGCAATAATTGTTACCTTATCGTACGTAAAAATAAAACTAAAATCATTATTGACATCCCTTGAATTCAAACCCACATAACAAGAATCGACAGTTATTTCGACAGAGTCAGATCCGGTGCAGTATATACCTGAGTATGTATAAGTGATCGTGTGATTGCCTGCACCAGCTAAAGCAGGGGTAAAAACACCGTTGCTAACACCATCGCCGCTGTAAATGCCACCTGCAGGGCTACCGCCTGAAAGCAGGAACGGGGGAGTGTTCAGGCAAAAATTACTGTAACTGCCAAGTGAAACTTCCGGAAATTGTCTTACAAAAACATATTTTGCCTGGCTGGCGCCGGAACATCCGTTAGTATCCGTGTAATGCACCCCCACGGAAGCATATGAGCCATATAAAATCCATTTCACAGCGATATAATCATCATTTGCACCGCCTCCGTATACAGGTGATCCCATATAACTCACATTCCACGTGTAATTTGTATTACCCGGCTGAGTATGGTAAAGCACGATTTCATTCTGACAAGCTGTGTCCGGTCCGCTGATTGTTGGAACGGGTTTGGGAGTTACATGTATTATAACCGGAACTTTCGCACTATGATACCCCGAAGAATCTACAGACATCCAAACCGTGTCTGTAACGTTTGAATAGTAAGTATATGATGTTATAAAATGCACACCGGTCAGATCGTATTCTGACTGATATAACTCATATTGAGCCCCGTTTGAAACGCCGGAAGGCGTGATAACCGGATTAATATTTGAACAAATGAAGATATCATTACATATCGGAGGTTTCACACGAGGTGTATTCCTGAATTTTAAAAGAAATACATCCGTATTGGGAGATAAATTGCAACAACCCGAACATATAAATCCGCCATCGGCTGTTTGCTCAATGGAATATGCCGTACCGTTTATAAGCTTATGCCATAGAATTTGTCCGTTGGTATCGGTTTTTAATATCACTTTGTTTCCGCATATAATAATCCCATGATCTGTAGTGGAAGCAATTGAATAAGCACAGTTATTATTAAAATATTTTTTTTGCCAGTTTACTGTACCATTTAATTCTGTTTTTGTAACTGATAGTCGGTTGCCTGCCGAACCACAAATTAAATAACCAGAATTTGTGGAAAGGACAGAATATCCAGAACCATGATTGTTTAACGGGTATTTTTTTAACCAGGCAGTATCCCCATTGGTATCGGTTTTCATCAAAAACATATTATAATATCCGTTAGATGCGGTATAATAACCACTGATAACATATCCTCCGGGTACCTGTTTAACACAACGACCCGTCTGGGTAGATTCATTTCCATATGTTTTTTGCCATTGAGTATTTCCTGAAGCATCTGTTTTAATCATGTATATTTGACTATTTCCTGCACAACCTGTGATTACAAATCCGTTATCTGCCGTTTCTGCTAAAGAATATCCATAGTTCCACAGCCCGCCATAAGAAAATGATTTACTCCATTGAAGAGTTCCTGCTGAATCTAGTTTTATAAGAGCAACACGAAAAGCTGCATTATTGTTCAAATTATCCTGCCCCGCAATAACATACCCGCCATCACTACTCTGTAAAACAGAATAACCATTGTTCCAGCCACCGCCCGGATGTTGATATGACCAGAGAATACTCCCGTTTTCATTGGTCTTAATAAAATAAATCCGGCTATTGTAATTTCCATTGTCATTGTAACCTCCAATTAAATACCCCCCATCAGTAGTTTGCTTAACACTCATTCCTGATTCGTTGCCTGATTCGTGATAGATACTGTCAAAAATGGTCTGCCCCCTTGCTTGATTAATAATGCAGAAAGTCAAAATGATTAATAAAAATTTGTTTTTCATTTTTTATCCCTCCATTTGATTTAATTTATAATACAGTTTAATATTATTACAATAATTTTTATAGCCATCCTATGTCTACTTCTCATACCTTATCTCGTCAATATATATATCAACAGGCGTTGGGTTCATATTCATATTGGTAACGATACAAAAACCACCTATAATGTTAGTTAAATCGGCGTCACGGAGGTCAATGGTGTACTCCTTCCACTTCGTGGTAAGGCTCGCCAAAATCTCAACCGGGACTTTTTGCGAATCGCCGTAAGGCTCATCAATACCCGCCACCTTAAACTCCACCTGTGTGTTTCTGTTTGCACGAGCTGCAAATGTCAATGAATGCCAGGCGTTTAAGTCATAACCTTTATTTAAGTTCTGCTTACCCCAAAAATCTGGTGTTACAAGCCAATATATACCACTCCATTTACAGGGCTGATAAGAACATTCATTTGGCCCCAATCCTTTACTAAGATAGGTCACTTTGATGCATGATTCTCCGTAATAAGGTTCCTGGCAAAATTGATCAAGCGCGAGATCGCCAACATCTCCCATAAACCCGGTTGGATAGAAGTGGTTCAGAGCGCTTCCTCCGTCGTGATAGACATAGAACACATCGGCTGTCTTTTTCTGTTTTGTGTCCTTGCCTTGATTTTCTGCAATTGTCAGATACCTGTTGAGCCCTCCGCTACGCACAAACAATTTGGCAACACGGTTGGTATCAAACAACCCCCAGCTTGCTTCGTATGATAATGATGACGATTTGGCTTTGAATGGGTTATCATAGGATTCAAAATATGCGAAACAAACATTTCTATTATTAAGATTTGCATAAAAATCGCTTTGTATTTGTTCATTCATACCTCCGGAACCAGCTGTCGGCATACCAGTTTCCTTCAATAAAACGGGCAATTTCGTTTTTTTTGAAAGTTCTTCATATTTTTTTTCGACCCATTCTGCAGCGCTTTTGGGGTTCTTAATCCCATGAAAAAACGGATGTACGATCGGAAAGATAAAGTCGAAATTACCGCCGGTCAATAACTCCGTATGAGTATAATAATCTTCTATTTGTTCAGAAGTTGTCAGCGGTTTACGTGTTGCCTTTCTGTACTTGATAACTGCTTGTTGTAGTTCTTCAAAGGTGTATCTTTCATTCAAACCTTCATTTCCAAGGCATATTCCAACAACACATTCAAGGTCACTGGATTTGACGACATTGCCAAATTCTGCGCTATCGTTGATATCCCAAACACCCATAATGAGTTTTAATCCTTTTTCCTGGCATATTCCGGGGAGTTTTTCGCCCAGGATTCCACTCGATCCATAGGTTATAATACCTGTGAATCCGTACTTAATTAATGTGTCCAGGTCGGTGATAATATCCTCCTCACTGGCTTCAATGCCTAAATCAGGATTAGATTTTGGCGGGTTATAGCACACCCATACATTGTTTTTCAAATCCTCTTTCAACTTTTGATTGTCGTTATTACTGCAACTTACAAGCAGCACTGCCAGGAAGGCCAGCAACAGAACTTTTTTTGTGATTGTTTTTTTTGTTTTCATTTTTACACCTCCTTTTTATATTAAAATATTCGAAATAATTTTAGTTTGTTTGCTTTTTTGATAAAATTTTTCTTGCGCCTTACCAGATCCCTGATTTCAATTGCCATATTAAAATCAACTTCATCAACAATCGGGTATATGAATTTTTCCGTTTCAGACAGATATCTGATAATAAAATCCTGATTACTGAATTCTGATATATCAGTTAAATTTTGAATGCGGTCCGCACTTTTAATGATCTTGGCGTCACGGGTTCCATCTCTTTTTATTCTGGTGAGGAAAGCAGCTTTGTCCTCGCCATGTCTTCTTGTAAGTTCTGAAACCAGTAAGATTACCCTTTGGCTATCGTTGTCAATAGTGCTGAGTTCCAAGATATTTGTATCAGGTATGTCCTCCCATAAATCATGGATTATGGCCGCTTTCAATAAATATGAATATATGTAATGATAGTCTATGAGTATTGTCATTGTTGACATCACATGCCTGAACATATTACCTCCGATTTCTCTTGGTATCATTCGTAAAGCTGTGGCCTTAGCAATCCATGGGGCAAGGCACATATCAGCTAATTTTGAAAATTCATCCTGTTCCATGTTAAATATTTTATTTCAAATTTATAATTAATAACGCCTGATTTTTAGATGTTTTTAAGATATTTAGAAATATCTTCGTATGTCCCTTACTATTTTAAATTAAACAATGTTAACTGTGTTCCGGCAATTGCAAATTATTAAAACCCGGTTTATTAAAGCCATTTTTACCTAACTGATTTCTATAATAGCTATAGTGAGCCAGACGGTTTAGTATTGAGCTGTTATTATGCTCAGCATAATATTTTTGAAACTCGTCTTCAGTTACGGGTACCTCCGGGCTGTCCAAGGATTTTCCTTTACGATAAACATAAATTAATTCAGGGTTGTTGGTAAAGAAATCTCCGGCGGGATTATTTTCATTTGGTGGAGCAACCCACAGGAAGTCTTTGTAATTATTGTTGGCAAGTAAATAAAAACGCACAATAAGTTCCTGGCTATCGATATCAAAAAAGCAGCAACTACCATCTAATGATCCGGTAACCAGAACCTCATCCTGAAACCCGACGCAGCACAACCACAAATCACGATCGTGACCATAGTAACATTTCGTTTCATGAAAATTTTGTAAATCGAAAGCTTTAGCCGAAGCATCAAAGCTACTGGCAACAATAAGGTTTTTATTAACAAACTGAACACTGGTTATGTCGTCGGTAAAAGCGTCGTCTATAATCCCAATTAGTTTGTTGTTGTTTGAAGTATCGAATATACGGATCGCACAATCCGGTTGAGCTGTTGCTGTAGCCAATAACGAAGAATCCTGGTTTAAGGCAATATACTTTATTGGCCCCAAATGCTTTAATACTGATATTACCTCACCATTACTTAAATCGTATTCGAATACATTGAAATCATCAGAGCCACTATAAAATTTCGAATCACTCCGGCAGCAACAGATTGTTTGGTTCCCCTTCACAACCCCATGATCCATAAGCTGTTTAATAAATATACCTGTTTTTAAATCAAACACATTTATTGTATTGTGCTTGATTAAATTTACATCTGAGGTATAATTACACACATACGTTTTTTCTTGCAATGTGTCAGCAGCAACAAAAGGGATTCTGCCCTGTTCAGGAGTAACGTACTTCTGAACAATCTTCCCTGTTTCCAGATCCCATAAAATTGCACCTCTGTCCCATGAACCACTAAGCAAAAAATTTTTGCCGACAAACTTGGTGTTCCGAACCGATTTGCTGTGCCCACGCAAAATGTTAAGCTCTCCCTTATGTATGTTGAACACTTTGATAACCGGGTGTCTGTCCGAATCAGATGTGACAACAAAAAATTGGTTGTCAGGACTGATATTCACGTGGCGTACGCCACAAAGCATTGTCTTCTCGAAATTAACCCTGTGAAATATTTGGTCATCACCGCCACTACCGTTTTTGATGATTTTTCCAAGTCGGCCTTCAAATTTTTTTGAAAGATATGAGTTACCATGGTATTTTTGAATGTTTTTCATATGCTTTACTATTTAATGTTAAACATTTGTTCGAATTGGATTTTCAGTTTTAGAATCTTATCTTGAAACGTTTTTTGCTCTTCAATTAAATCTTTGTGATGATTTTCAATAGATTGAGTGCTGTTCAATATCTTAAGATATGATTTAATCACCGGATTATTTATAAGATTTTGCTTTTGCAGCGTCAAATCGAGAATGTTCTTCTCTAGCACATCATTTGCCTTGAGCAGATATTGAATTTTCTCACAAACCGTATTGCCGATTATATCATCGCCTTTGCTGGTAATGCCTGCTTTTTTATATATTTGCAATATCTTCATGCGTATGGTTTCCAGTTCTATATAATCCGGTACATCATATCCGATCGTAGATGGGTTTGTTGAAGCTGCTTTTTTTAGAGTCAAGAAGTCTGACCAAATACTCCGTAGTTCCTCTAGCATTTCCGCGCTTAATTTTTTCAAATCCTCGGCTGACAAGAGATCCGGATGCGCGAGGCGGCAAATGCATGATGCAGTTGCCTTGATTTCACTTAAATAACAGGAAACATCACCTGAAGAAAAATGCTGATTGCCAGAAATCATTACCGCAGGCATCATGCGCATTGATTGGTTGATTTTAGCTTCATAATCAGCAATTTCTTTATGTTTACTTTGTATATAATTGTCAACAGCATTTTCCACTTCATTTACACTGAATTCAGGATGTTCGCGTTTAATTCTAATCTTACATTCTAAAATATCAAATTCAATACATAATTCTTTTAATTTAACCAGCACTGTCCCGAAGGTTTGCATATACATGTTCGTGATGTTTTGATTATATACATTTGACTCGATAATGTCGAAACTTAGTTTTTCGAATTGAGGCATGAGTTTACGAAATCTGGACTGGAGTTCAAGGTATTTATCTCCATCATCTTCCCCGGCGGAATTCACTAAATCAACTTCCTTGTTGAAGTTTTTGCCAAATAGTTCTTCAACCATGGTATATGAATAAAAGAATATTTGCTCTGCCATCATATTTTCAACGGCCGTAAAAAAGAGGGATCTGTTCAAGGTTGCGGTTATTTGCCATTTATCGATCATGCTCCAAAGGGAGTCTTTATCCGGAACAAATTTTTTCGAATGTTTATCAAGTATCTCTTTAAAGCTAAGGTGCTCGTTCAGGGGAATAAATTTATTAGTGGCAAATACAGATTTTTCAAAATCAAGCTTTAATAACAGTATACTGGTTTCATAAATGCTACAGCGCGCTGCTACCGTTAGACGAAGTAATTCTTCATGCTTGATAAAATTATGGTTATAACCATTATCAAAGCAACCTAGAAATTGGTCCCAGGTGTTGTCCGCCAGAACTGCACGTCCATCGCTTAATACTAATGTATTACATACCGGCTCGAAATCATAACAGAGCATTTGAGCAGTCTTGCCAGTAATCTCATTAATATGCCTGACCAGCATATTGAGATCTGTTGATAGAGGAATATAACTTTTTGTTTTCATATTATATTTTTTTTTAAATTTGTTACAAAGTTAATTCACAAAACGCCATTAAAATGCTATTATTGAGATATTTAGAAAATATCTTTCTTGTAAAAAAATATCTTTAAAATATTTCATTATAAACTTGACATTTTTATGAACGAATTTTCAATCATTGATAGATATTTGAGAGATTTTGAGATTGAAGAGAATAGAGAGGAAATCCGCCTACACTTTAAAGCTTTTTTAGAAAAAAAAGGTGTTTTAATTTCTAAAACGAGTATATGGAGGTTTGTTTGTGATTTGTGCAGAAAACTAAGTAATGTTAACACTCAAAAAGAAATAAAAGATTTTCAGTTAAAAATCTTTATATTAAATAATTATTATGTAGATGGAGATAAAATAAATATTGAAGAAATTAACAATGTAGACCTAACAACAATATTTAACAAGAATAATATTTACGATAAAATATCAGTTAAAGAAAAGGCATCTTTGTTTCAAAGTTGGATAGATTTTCTCAACGACACTGTTAAAACAAATATTAAAATTGTTAGGTTAATAGCTATACTTTCAGACTTTGAAATTAAAGATTCCCTTACATATGAGATAACTCAACCATCATGTCAGGTTGCTTACGGAACTATTGAGATTACAAATCCTACAGGTTCAGAATACAGTTACAAACTGGATGACAATGTCCAGCCTGATGTTATATTCAATAACGTAAAGCCCGGTAAATATCAGTTATGTGTGATTGATAAAAATGGTAATACTTCCAACCCTGTCACAATCACCATTGACCAACAACCACCCACCCCAATAAAACCTGTCATTACCATAATACAGCCCACATATACCGTTCCTGCCGGAAGTATCCGTATTGATACGCCCGCTGAAGATGGGTGTACTTACAGCATTGATGGAATACAATATACAAAATCAAGAGAATTTAAGGATTTGAATCCCGGGGTGTATAAAATATCTGTTAAAAATTCTCATGGATGCGTTTCTGAAGAAGTCCAGGCTGAAATTCAAAAACAGCCAGTGATAACATATAAAATAACTCAACCATTATGTCAGGTTGCTTACGGAACTATTGAGGTTAACAATCCTACAGGTTCAGAATACAGTTACAAACTGGATGACAATGTCCAGCCTGATGTTATATTCAATAACGTAAAGCCCGGTAAATATCAGTTATGTGTGATTGATAAAAATGGTAATACTTCCAACCCTGTCACAATCACCATTGACCAACAACCACCCACCCCAATAAAACCTGTCATTACCATAATACAGCCCACATATACCGTTCCTGCCGGAAGTATCCGTATTGATACGCCCGCTGAAGATGGGTGTACTTACAGCATTGATGGAATACAATATACAAAATCAAGAGAATTTAAGGATTTGAATCCCGGGGTGTATAAAATATCTGTTAAAAATTCTCATGGATGCGTTTCTGAAGAAGTCCAGGCTGAAATTATAAAACAGCCAGTGATAACATATAAAATAACTCAACCATCCTGCCAGGTTCCTTACGGAGCTATTGAAGTTACAAATCCTACAGGTACAGAATACAGTTACAAACTGGATGACAATGTCCAGCCTGATGTTATATTCAATAACGTAAAACCCGGTAAATATCAGTTATGTGTAATTGACAAAAATGGTAATACTTCCAACCCGGAGACAATCACCATTGACCAACAACCACCCACCCCAATAAAACCTGTCATTACCATAATACAGCCCACATATACCGTTCCTGCCGGAAGTATCCGTATTGATATGCCCGCCGAAGAAGGGTATACTTACAGTATTGATGGATTACAATATACAAAATCAAGAGAATTTAAGGGTTTGAATCCCGGGGTGTATAATATATCTGTAAGAAATTCTTATGGATGCGTTTCTGAAGAAGTCCAGGCTGAAATTAAAAACCAGCCAGTACCGGTTATTCAAACAATTCAACCAAAGTGGTGCCACATCAGAGGGGTTATTGATGTGACCCAACCATCTGACCCACAGTACACATACAGCATCGACGATAGTAATTATCAGCAGGAACCAAAATTCAAAAAAGTAAAACCAGGCAAATATAATGTAACCGTTAAAGCTAATGGAATGAAATCACTTGCCACAGTCGCTGAAATTAAACCTTATAAGATATTGCTTTTAATTGCTTCTATTATAGCTGTATTCATTTTTATTATAGCTGTTGCACTACTTTTATTGGGGGCATTATCGAAAAAAAATCCTCAAAAGTTTGAAGTATTTAAGCATTACGTTTTTTCAGGAAAAATGGGTGACATTTCGGATATCACGGAGGTGATTCCAACAGACAGTTCGTTAACATTTACATATACAACAGCAGGCATAGGCCCTCATGAATGGGGGTACAAATACCTTGATAACGGACAGGTAAACAAAAATCCTGCAGGCTTTGGCGGTATAGCAGGATTATACCCACAAGATAATTGGTGTAATCAGGATGGAGGACGCGATCTTCGCAAGTTCAGTAATAAAATCACCTGGCAGGCAAAATTCGAAAGCCCGGATACCAACATTCAAGAATTATTTGCTGTCTTCAAAATAGGCAATATTAAATGGCATTTTTCTAATAAAAGTAAAGTACCATGTGATGAACGATATCAAGACAGCATGGATGATTTATCGCTTGGGATGAAAGAACTCACAAGAGAATGGCAAAATTTTGAATACGATCTGAGTGCTGTTGATAAGTCTGAATTTAAAAAGGTCGTTGGAGGATTTATAACCGTGGTTCCTCTTGTTGAAAATCATATTGTACCGGACTCAATTAATCCTAAAACATTTACAATTTATCTTAAAAATGTGTATTACTGGGGGAAATGAATTTTCACAGGAATGAATAACAATCCCTGAAAAATGGCGCTTCATTCATTTGTTAAATTCGAAAATAAGCTGACACGTCGGAAAAACGGCCATTATGTCAAAAAACTTATCAGAACCGGGAGAATAAACTATTTATCCCATTTTCAATCACCTTTGCTTACCATTTATCTTTATCCAATGAAATTCATAGGGTTCAAGGACTAAAAACCTCTGACTATTTAGATATTCGTAATTCAGTCCCTTATCAAATAAATCTTTTTCAGCAGTAATATTATCACATGCAATTTTTATCAAAGATTCAGATAAATTATTAATTACCAATATTTTATTCTTCTGATAAATCCTGTAATACGACAAAACCCGGTTTTCGGGCAGACCGTCTGTATTTAAGAATTTTTTCCATTCCAGGCTGCCTTTGCCGAAACATTCAAAGGTGTTCCGGACGTTCAGCAATTGCTTGGTGATATTCAATATTTCATTGTCTTCGGCCGTTTTCCAGTCAATTTTTCCACGGACCAAATATCGCTTATCTTCCTGTCCTGTTTTGTTTTTCATAGCTTCGTAAAAATCCATATCATTTTTCTTCCCCAATTCATCGCCGTAATATATGACAGGCGTGCAAGGCAGCGTAAGCAATATTGAATTGGCCAGGGCAATTTTACCGGTTTTATCTTCCAGCAAATCTCTCAGCCTGGCAGCCACGCCATTCCCATTACGAAATCCCCAGAACTTATCGTGACAAAAATTTTCATAAAGGAATGCACGGTCTTTTTCACCGACCATTTCCAGATTTAATTCATCGTGACCACGAAGGAACAAAAACCATTGATAATCAAAATCATTGGCAATGTCTTTTGGGCTTAATGAAGAAATAACGGGCTTACTGTTTTGTGCGGCCAATGACCTGTAAATGGCCAGGATCAGGGGAAAATGATAGGCCGCATTACATTCTGAGCCATTTTCGCCAAAATATTCAACAATTTTTTCTGTCGGGAGACAAGCCTCGGCCAGCAGCAAGGTTTCAGGCCTCAGATAATCCAGAATTGTCCTGAAAAACTTAATTACCACGTGGGCCTGAGACAAATTCATGCAGTCGGTATCATCCTCTTTCCAGATGAATGGTATGGCATCTGCACGAAAACCATCAATTCCTTTTTGAAGCCAAAAAACCAAACTCCGGCACATTTCCAACAGAAGACGGGGGTTTTTATAATTTAAATCGGGTTGATGATTAAAAAACCGGTGAAAATAATACCATTCTTCACCGTTAATTTTTTTGGGTTGCCAATTGCTTTTTTCAAGGGGGGCGAATAAAACCGGCACGTTCTTATACTTTTCAGTATCCTGAGCCCATATATAATAATCTTTATATTTACTATCCGGTGTGTTAATACCGCGGAACCATTCATGCTGATCCGATGAGTGATTTAATGCGATATCAAATATGACTTTTATATTTTTCCCGTGTGCTGCATTTATAAATTTCTGAAAAACTTCTTCCTGTTCCCTTGTATTTAAACCTTTTCTGAATAAATCATCCCGTATCTTTTTATAATCGCTGATATCAAACCCCTGATCCTTCATGGGCGAACTGAGGATCGGCAACAACCACAGGCAGCCGGCACCAAGGTCTTGCAGATAGTCCAGTTTTGAGATTAAACCTTCAAATGTCTCATTAAACAAGTCAACGTAAAGACAGTACACAACACATTTTTTAAACCATTGTTTTTCATTCGGTTTTAATACGTTCTTTTGGCTTACCATCTCTAATTCATCAATAAAATCCGTCAGGATTTCCCCGGGATAATCGGGGTACAATGTTTTCCAGAAACCGGATAATTTTAGAGTCAATTCCTGTGAATTCATAAATATAAATTTTTGAAGAATTTATAAAAAATTTAATTGCGATTAATAAGATTCTTTTATAAGGGAGGTATTAGATGCTGTTCATTTGATTATTAAAGCTCATCAACATATTGAGTGCAATAATTACGCTAAAACACATTTATAAAGATTGTTGGTTTATGGTAACACTGATAATTCTCTTACGTGATTTGCTACCTGATATATCAATGCAATCTCTTTGCTATACAAATATAAATATTTTTAAATTATTTTTATATCCTTTCAGAAATTTTTCTTAATCATCCTTCGTCCGGGCAGCGTCAACTCATTTGACCATACTCTGCAAAAATTTTACAGACAGATCACTTACTGGATTTCACCCACCGGATCAATGCACCATCTTCAAAATCTCATAAAATGAATCATCTGAATCCGAACCGGAAAACTCCAGTTTAAACGTATAAAAACCCGCCTGCACATTGGCAGACAGGAATTCCACCGAATGTTTTCCTTTAAGCTGAACATCATTCACTAATTCAGCAAGAAGCTCTCCCCTTGCATTATATACTTTGATGGTTACCAGGCCTTTTTCAGGAAGATTATAGGTTAAGGTGGCATTACCGTCGAATGGATTGGGGTATCCCGATAAGCCGCATCCTGATTGAGCATTGTTGCCCTGAACCCGTATTTTTGGCATGATCAGGTAAATATCCTCATTTTCTTCTCCAAACCGGTTTCCAAAAACTCCTGTTCCGGACAGTTCAAAATCAAGTTCCCCTAGCGGCAGATCTTTCAGCGGACGGAACCCCAGCCTGATCACTTCCTCGCCGGCTGCCACATCCAAATGACCGGTAGTGGCAAATACCACACGGATGATGCCGTCTTTGTCGGTTACCAGCAGATCATCATCATCGGCTAAGATCTCCTCCGGTGCGGGATTGATTTTGACCGGGCCGTTTTTATTTACGGCTTCGGGCATCGAAACACTCACCAGACGATAAGCCCTGTCCGGATAATTCAATTCCAGCCCCAGAGCGGACAGATCATTCATCTTGGAACTGAAATGCAATGGTATTTCAAAATAAGAAAGTTCGTTAGTAATGATATACTCATCGGAAACCGAAATAATATTTTTCGTATGTGCTTTCGCCTGGCTCCAGGTGGTCACCGAATCACGGTATCTGCTGCTTGACGCGTTATAGTCGCCGTAAGCAATGGTAGGCAAGATAATAGTTATATCGGAACCGGAAACAACAATGGCTGTGTCAAGCGCCACCCAGTTGCCTTTCGGGAAATTTGCCGAAGGCATTGTTGGAGTGCCGATCTTGGTCTTTAGCCTGGAAATATCATTAGATGTAATATATAAGTTGTTGTCCACATTGCCGGCTTTCTTATACAGGGCGGAGAAATTCCGGGAAGGATCCATATTTACATCGCTGCCGATTAAGTATTTCAACAATACCACGTCAAGAACATTCACGTCATTAGCCCATTGCATGGTGTCAGGCATGCATTTATCATAATGCAATATATAGTTACCATCCGGTACGGATGTAAACTGGAAAAAGCCGGATTCGTTACTTGTATCACATGCAATTTCGGCTCCCGATGTCTGGGATTTGAGGATGACGATAACATGGTCAATATCATAAACAGCCGGATCGTATGTGGCCGGATTATATGTTGGATTTCCGGCATAGGCTCTGCCCGCATAACGGGTTTTTCCACTGATGGAATATCTTCCGGCCACCGTTATGGTATGAGAGGCCGTATTTACACAGCCGCCTGATGTCACGGAATAATGAATAACGGACGTTCCCGGAGCAATACCTGTCACTGTTCCCGTTTCCGGATTCACAACAGCAACCGAATCCACAGTACTTGTCCAGATGCCTCCTGCAGTGGTGCTGTTCAGGGTAATTGAATCGCCAATGAACAATGTTGCACTTCCTGTTATGGTTTGCGGATATTGGACAGTGACAGCCACGTTGGTGATCACCGGAACAGAGGGGCATCCGCCTGAAGCTGGTATAGTATAAGTCACGGAGTACATCCCGGGGGTACTTGTGTATGGTAAAATTGCTCCTGTAACACTATTGATGTCAAGCCCCGATGGCACTGAAGCAAAGGTTCCGCCCGAATACGACCCCGTTCCACTCAACGTCACTGCTTGTGCAGTATTTACTGTCTCGCAGAATGGTGTCCCGGAATAGGTGATAGCAGCGGTGGGAGCCATATTGACCGTAACGGCCAGCGAAGAAGAAGTGCCATCGCCGCACGTATTATGGCCTTTTACCGTAATATTACCAGAAGCGGCCGTTGTGCCGAAGTTCACCGTGATGCTGTTCGTGGTGCTGGTCCCTGTTGCGCCAGACGGCAATGTCCAGAGGTAGGAAGATGCATTGGTTATTGGGGACACCGAGTACGTTACTGAACTCTGTCCCTGGCAGACCGTTGCCGAACCCGTGACAGTCCCGGCTGCAGCAGGCAAAGGATTGACCGTAACGGCCAGCGAAGAAGATGTGCCATCGCCGCACGCGTTATGGCCTTTTAACGTAATATCACCCGAAACGGCTGATGTGCCGTAGTTCACCGTGATGCTGTTGGTACTGCTGCTTCCCGTGGCTCCCGAAGGCAATGTCCAGGTATAAGAAGCGGCATTGGCAATGGCCGGTATTGTATAGGTAACAGAACTTTGTCCCTGGCATACCGTTGATGCACCTGTGATCGTCCCGGCTGCAGCAGGCAAAGGATTGACCGTAACGGCAAGCGGAGAAGATGTGCCATCACCGCATGCGTTATGTCCTTTTACCGTAATATCACCCGAAACGGCTGATGTGCCGTAGTTCACCGTGATGCTGTTCATGGTGCTCGTACCTGTTGCGCCAGATGGTAATGTCCAGGTATAAGAAGTGGCATTGGCAATGGCCGGTATTGTATAGGTAACAGAACTTTGTCCCTGGCATACCGTTGATGCACCTGTGATCGTCCCGGCTGCAGCAGGCAAAGGATTGACCGTAACGGCCAGCGAAGAAGCGGCACCGGTAGTGCCACATGAATTAATGCCATAAACGGAAATATTGCCCGAAACAGCCAAAGAACTGTAATTAACAGTGATACTGTTTGTGGTACTGCTTCCTGTGGCTCCTGAGGGCAGTGTCCATGTATAAGAAGTGGCATTGGCAATGGCTGGTACTGTATAGGTCACTGAGGTCTCGCCCTGGCAAACCTCTGTATCACCCGTAATTGTTCCTGCCTGCGCTGGCGTAGTGCATACCCATTTTACGGCATCAAAAGCTATTTTCTGGCCTTGTGTACCTGTTCCATCACCCAATCTCACGTAATGCTGATTTGCCGGATTAAAAAGAAATGTACCCAGAGAAACCCACGTGCCTTTATTTGACGATTGATTGATGATAACGGTTGAACTGCCACCGGAATAATAGATCTTATAACGTGCGGATGTACAAGTAACGTTGGTAGAATTCGGAATATAGGCAGAAACCGTATATTTTCCTGTGCTGGCCAGGGTGGGTGTCCAGGTCACATAACAGGTATCAAGAGTTGAGGTAGGGCAGGTAATAGTGTACCAGAAATGGTTGTTGTATCCGCCCGTTTTCATGTCACGGTAATACCTCATGAGTGCCGTACCCTGGTTATAGATATAAAATCCATGATTATAATAAATATCATCAATGACCGTATTGCTGTATGCCGGCTGACTGCTCCTTGCATAATCAGCCCAGGCCATGGAATTGATATTGGCATACCCGTTATTATATCCGGGCCAGTCGTAATAAGCATTTTTGCCATAATAATTCATATAGCCGTCGTTTTTGTCGCCGTATGGGTCGTTGTATATCACGGTATACTGCCCGTTGACATAGCCAACAGCCAATGTCAGATGGCCGGCGGATGTGATTGAACTGCATATGGCATAGGGATAACTCTGATTAATATCATTTACCACATTCGAATAACTGGTTGAGTAAGACTTTGCCGAACTAACACCGTGATTCGTAAAATAGGTTGCCATCCTGGTGCTTGGCCGGTAGGTGCCCGTCCACATATAGCCATACCCACCATAGGCAGTATTTCCTGCATAATCGTCGGCGGGTTCGTTATAATAAATTTCATTGTAACGATATAAATCAGCCACATAAGCGCCATAATTGTTTGTATGCGAAGAAGGGACACTAATAGTAATGGGCCATCGGGGCAAACGGTTATAATATGCAAGCGCCATAATGGCTGTGGTAGGCGCACAACTCCAGTATCCGCTGTGCCAGTTGGGGGTATCATAAACCTGGTGAACATAAGGCACATCACCCGAAACCATAGTGATGGCTTTGCTCTTTTTTTGTATAAAATCATCCGGCCCCAGCGTGTCCATGGGTAAAGGATCAACAGACCTGACCAGCACTTCCGGATTTTGAATTTTTTCATAAGAAAAGTTGCCCCGTGCTTCGGCAATTTCACGCTTTTCATAAGTGCTGTATATGAACACATCGCCTGAACAAGCGGGAAACATTTCATGAGTTTCAGGAGTATTGGTCATTTGTACCTTTTGAGAACCATCGTATCGGGATTTATATATCTCAGACCCCAGAAACTCAAAATTATCCCTGATCACAACATTATATAAAAGAAATTGTGAATCATCCGACCAGGAAGCATTTTCGCCGGCACCTATGGTATATGTGGTATCCGTTATCTTATTCCAGACCATCAAAGTTCCGGGCAAACTTGAATAAACAACCTTATTCCCATCTGGCGACCACCTGGGATAAAAATATCCATATGCGTTATCAGTTATCATTTTAATTTGGCCTGTCATCAGGTCGAGCACATATAACTGGTTATCTTCTTTTGTAAATATAGCATAATATCCATCCGGTGAAACCGGAGCAATGTTTGAATAAGCTTCAAGATCGTAAACCCTGGTGGTCTGATTACTGTTAACATGCAATTCATTTCCTGTTGTAAATGCAATGTCTCCATTATTACTAAAACTGACCTGCCCGCATAAATCTACCGGAGCCGACATTTCAATGATTTTCATTGCACTGAGATCAAATATTGCAGGAACCTGCATTCCGTCTTTTTTTATTAACTTAAACCCAATGACAGACCTGTCGGGTGAAATGGTGAAATATCTGCCACAACCGGGCGCTGAAACAAGTTCTGTCAGGTTTTTATCACGGATCAGGTATAGTTTTGATGCAAAATTGTTCGACAGAACGATACCCTGCCTGGTAAATTCAGGATTCGTGAAATAACCGTCGGTTTCTGCCTGATAAGCATTGATGGCACTGGGGGTTTGCAACATTACTCCCGAAGAATCAGGAGCTATTTGCGCCTCAGCGGATGATCTGATTATAGATATAAAAAAAACAAGTATTATAAAATACGTTAGTGTTTTCATCTCAATATAAATTTATTGTGGTAAAAACAAAGATAATGTTTTTCTCCAACAAATTCAACACTGAAAAAATTCCTGACAGCACTGGTGTTTGTTGTTCCACAACATTCTTCAAGTGTATTCCAACACATCTTTAAACTCAAGCCAATACGGATCTTTGCGGGGAAAAAAATTCACGTTGTCCGCGAGGGCGGATCATAGATTTTTACGTATTAACACTGTATCAGAAATTAAAATGTCTTGCGTTGTATATCAGGCAGGATGATTTCATTACTGGTCTGCCCTGCCTTACAAATAGTGTCAGGTACTCGTATCTGACAGGCCGTTCCGGATAATTTAAATACCTTTGTACATCTCTTTTTGAAAAAACCAAAACCATTCCTCATGACCCATAAACTTTATTTTTTGTTCATCCTGCTGATCTCTTGTGTCCCTCTTTTTTCGCAGACATACATTACCAATGTGACCATCGCCGATGTGGAACATCAAAAAATGATCCCCGATCAGACGGTTGTTATAACAGACGACGTGATTTCGGACATTCAATCTTCCGGAAAAATGAAAATCCCTGAAAAAGCGACAGTTATTGACGGCAGTGGAAAATATTTATTCCCCGGGCTCACCGATGCACACATTCACTTCTTTCAAAACGGAGGGTTATACACACGTCCCGATGTTATTGATCTCCGTGGCCAGGTCCCTTACCGCGACGAAATTGACTATTCACATCAGCAAATGGAAGAAGTATTACGCAGATATTTGCAGAATGGCATTACAAGCCTTATTGATGTTGGTGCAACATATAATTTCTTAAAACAACGGGAAACATTTAAAAGCAAATCTTTTGCTCCTGCCATTTTCATGTCGGGACCTTTACTCACTACCTATGAACCATCCGTTTACGAAAACCTGCAGGATGATGAACCTTTTACTTTAGTGAAATCCAGTGAAGAAGGCAAAGAAATGGTTCGTCAGCAATTGGCCTGTCATCCTGATTTTATCAAGATCTGGTATATCATAAAACGTGACACGACCAGTACGGAGGCCGGGGCAAGAAAATATCTGCCCATTGTAAAAGCAATAATTGATGAAGCCCACAGCCACCATATGAAAGTTGCCGTACACGCCACGCAGCGTATCACCGCCCAGCTGGCTGTGGAAAACGGTTGTGATTTTTTGGTTCACTGCGTTGATGATGAATTGCTGACAGATGATTTTGTGCAGTTGTTGAAAAAAAATCATACGATCGTTTGTCCCACTCTAATCGTCCATGACGGTTATTCTAAAACTTTCGGCCAAAAAACAGATTTGAGTGTACATGAATTATTAAAAGCGGATCCTTATCAGTTAGGAACCTTACTGGATCTGAAACATTTGCCCGATACCGCACTGGTCAATAAATATAAAAAACGCTCGAATTCTTCAGAAGCCATGGAAAAAACTGATAAATCCAATGCTATCAGAATGAAAAACCTAAAAACATTATCGGATGCCGGTGTCATCATTGTCAGCGGCACAGATGCCGGGAACATAGGAACCCTTCATGCTTCTTCATACCTGACCGAGCTGATAGCCATGAAAAAGAGCGGTATGAGCGCCTGGCAGATCATCAGGGCATCAACAATAAATTGTGCAAAAATCCTTGATAAGGAAAAAGAATCCGGTAGCGTTACCAAAGGAAAAAAAGCCGATATGATCCTGCTCGATGCCAATCCTGTTGAACACATTGAAAATTTTTCAAAAATTCATCGTGTCATCAACAAAGGGGTTGTTTATGATCCTGATACATTGATAAAAGAATCGCCGGATGCTTTGGCACAGCGGCAATTAAACGCCTATAACCTGAGAAATATTGAAGCGTTTCTGGAACCTTATGCCGACGATGTTGAAGTTTACGATTATCCCGATATCTTTCGTTTCAAAGGAAAAGAAACTATGAAAACAGCGTATTCGGATCTGTTTGAGAAGACGCCCGGCTTGCATTGTGAACTAAAAGCAAGAATCGTTCAGGGAAATGTAGTAATAGATAAAGAACGTGTTCAGTTTCGGGATAAAACAATAGAAGCAACGGCCATCTATCATATTGAAAAGAACAAAATAAAAAAGGTCTATTTCATAAAATGATTTCCAAAAGCGGAGTAATCCACCCCCATCCGGTTTAGACAAATCCAATTGATTTTCATATTCTTTGAACCAAGTCACAGCGGTTTGTCCGGTTCGTATAAATAAAACATCTATTTTCCTGCCACAGCCATTTCGGGATCTAAACTTGCGGCCCTATCATAATCGGCACGGGCGTTGTCGTATTGTCCGAGGCGCTCATAGGCATAGCCCCTGTTGTTATAAGCCCTGGCATAGGCGGGATTTAGTTCTATTGCACTGGTATAGAAGGTTATTGACTTGTCCCATTGTTTCATTTGACTGTATGCACCGCCCAGGTTATTAAAAGCCGTGGCATTTCCGGGATCAAGTTCTACAACCTTTGAAAAATCATTTATGGCCTTATCCCATTGATCAAGATTTCCATATGTAAGCCCGCGGTTATAATAGGCATCCGTATATCCGGTATCAAGTCGGGCCGCCATTGAAAAATCTTTTAGGGCATTTTCCCATTCCTGAAGATTATACCATGCCAGCCCCCGGTTATAATAAGCCATAATATATGCCGGATCCATTCCGATCGCTTCGGAATAATCATTTATTGCCTTGTCCCAAAGCCCCATTTTTGCATACGTATTTCCGCGGTTGGAATATGCCGGTATATATCTCGGACTGATTTCAATAGCCCGGGAATAATCGGCTGAGGCCTTTTCCCATTGTCCGAGTTTTCCATAGACATAACCCCGGTTATATAAGGCATCCAGATAATTCGGGCTGAGCTCAATACCCCTGCTATAGTCTGCCAGAGCCTTATCCCACTGACCAAGCAGCGAATATGCCGATCCGCGGTTAATGTAGGGACGGGCTTTACCGGGGGATTTCAAAACAACATCTTCCCAAAGGGTAAGTTCATCTTTCCAAATTTTATTCCGATCATATGTCAGAGCAGAATATATTATCGTAACAACAACACACCCGGAAACAATAATATTTGTTTTAATATTTCGCGGCAACATAAAAAGAATTGAACTGAGGATCAGAAAAAATCCGAATGACGGCAGATAGGTGCGGTGCTCAAAAATCACATCGCTTATCGGTATGAAACCCGATTCAACCGACAAGGTCATAAAAAACCAGAAAATGCCAAATGAAAGAACTCTGTTCCGTTTGAATAATATTACAGCCAAAACCAGCAAGGATAAAAGAAACAGAAAACAAAGCACTGTAAGGGGTTCCCAAAAACTTTCCGAAAGCGGAAAATCATAATCCACATTTTGATTTACAGGCACAAACAGTAAAAGGATATATTTGGCAATTACCACTGGCTGAGTCAAAAAATAATTAAGCGGGGTGATGACCTGTGTACCGCCCTGCGTCAATGATGGCGGTATCGGTTTAAAAACACCCGTTGGATTCGCGAAAGGGATGATGATGAGAATACTTATCAGTGCCAGGATCATTATGATCGTCCTGAAGTTTACTAAGTAGCCTGAACGATATTTTGTCCGCATAAAAAACAACTCAAAGAGAATGATCATAAAAGGAAGCGTAAAGGCATTTTCTTTGGTAAGCATCGCCAGTATAGCCGATAGCCATGCCCCAGCATATAACAAGCAGTTGAATTTTTTGTTTTTATCGTATATACGTGCCTTTATATATAACGTCAGTGACAACAGATAAAACAGAGCTGCCAGGGAAGTCATCCGCTGAACAATATAGGTCACAGACTGGGTTGCAAGCGGATGGGAGACAAAAAACAATGCCGTGAACAAGGCTATGATTTTTTTGTGTTTGGCGACCGGGTTGTCTCTGACAGCCGGTGAGGAGAAAATCAGTAACGTAAGCCCCCACACCAAACCGGCATTGACCAGATGAATAATAAGATTGACCAGGTGGTAATACCATACATCAAGTTTGAAAAAATGATAATTAAGAGCAAAGGTGAAAATGCTTACAGGGCGCGTGGGGCTGTATGACCACCAAGAACCGAAATCATAAATATTTTGAATTTTAGTATTTTGAACTATTGTTTTAAAATCATCAAAATGAAATGTACAACGAAAAGAGTTGGAATAGATAATGATGCCCAAAAGCACAATTATTACCAGTCCTATTAAATTGAAAAACCTGCGCTTTCCGGCTGTTTTCATTTCTTTCCGGAATGGTTTCAAAGGGGCGGTTTGGGACTTTTGGGGTTTCACTCTGTTTTTACTCAAAATATTTGTTTTTCGGACTTGTTCGTCATATTCCTTCAACTCCGGTCAGCACATTTGTTTTTTCCGGTAAAAATATGAATCATTATTTATTGTTATTGAGATTCCGCATAGCTATGTCGCGGTTATTGATAGCTTCTGTATTATTCGGCTCCAGTTCAATTGCACCGGAAAAATCATTCAGTGCCTTGTCCCATTCCCCCAGTGAACTGTATGCCTTACCACGGTTTATTAAAGCCCTGACATTTTCACCTCCCGTAATCCTGATCAGTCTGGAGTAATCATCAATAGCCTTGTCCCATTGGCCAAGAGCGCTGAAAGCTGCAGCACGGTTTTCATAGGCAAAAGCATATTCGGCATTGATTTTTATTGCACTCGAATAATCCGCTATGGCTTTATCTAACTGTCCCTGGTTATGATAATCAGCTCCACGGTTGTTATAGGCATTCAAATGATACGGATCAATGCAGATTACCCTGGAGTAATCGGCAATGGCTTTGTCCCTGTCCCCGATGTTGTCATAAGCTATACCGCGGTTATAATAGCCATCCTTATATCCGGTGTCGATCCTCACCAGATTGGAATAATCATCAATGGCTTTATCCCATTGTTGAAGGCTGCTGTATATATTGCCCCTGTTCCAGAAAATATAGCAACTCGGCGTAATTTCAACCGCAACGGACAAATCGGCTAATGCCTTATCTATTTGTCCCTGGCTGGCATACGCAAGGCCGCGGTTAATAAAAGGCCTGGCTTTACCGGGCGATTTTTCTGCCACATCGGTCCAGAGTGTGATATCATCTTTCCATACTTTATTTCTTTCATAGCTGAGAAAAGAATTAATGACAATGATAACAGACAGAAGCCCAATAGCAAGATATTTACTCTTGTTCCATAATAAAATGAAGATCCCGGTGCTCAGGATCAGAAAAAAACCAAACGAGGGCAGATAGGTGCGATGCTCATAAATAACATCGGATATCGGAATAATGCCCGACTCTACGGAAAGTGTTATGAAAAACCAAAATATGCCGAAAGAAAGTATCCTGTACTTTTTAAAAAGAATTAAGGCGAGAATGAACAATAGTAAAAGAAACAGTAAGCTCAGCCATGTTTTGATTTCGAAAAAATTATTCGAAATGGTAATATCGTGATCTAAATTCTGGTTTACAGGTAGTATTAAAAGCTGAATATACTTCACGATAACACTGAACTGTGTGAAAAAATAATTTCTCGGGGTTATGGTATAGGTTCGCCCTTCAGATTCAAGAGGTGGTAAGGGGTCAAAAACACTGAAAGAGAAGTTAAAAAACGCAAAAACCAGTATTCCTGCAAAAGCTGCAACTAATAGTATAACGCGGTAATTCCTGAAATTGACGCTGATTTTTCTGGTTTGTACAAAGAATATCTCAAGGAGTATTATTGCAGCAGGAAGCGTGTATGCGTTTTCTTTGGATAAAACAGCCAGGAAAGCCGAAACCACTGATGCGGCATACAACAGGTATTCATACCGGAAGGGTTTATGATGCAGGCGGGCTTTCATATATAACGTCAGTGATAGCAGATAAAACAGGGCTGCAAGAGACGACTGCCGTTGCATTATATAAGTTACAGACTGTGTTGCCAGTGGATGAGACACAAAAAGTAATGCAGTGAAAAAGGCGAGCAGTCTTTTATGTTTACTCAATGGGTGGTCTTTGAGCGCCTGAGAAGAAAAAATCTGAACAGTGAGCAACAAAACAAGACAGGCATTGATAAGATGAATTATCAGGTTAACCAGGTGATAGTACCAGACATCTAAACGGTTAAAATGGTAATTAAGCACAAAAGTAAAAATACTGACAGGACGGGGACTGTAGCTCCACCATGTTTTGACATCAGACAGGTTTTGTATTTTGGTATTATTGACTATGTGTAAATTATCGTCAAAATGGAAAGAACATTTAAAAGAATTGCTATAAATAACAATACCCAGCAAGATGATAACTGTAATGCCGGCCAGTTTGTGAAACTTAAATCTCGCGGCCTGTTTTATGCCTTGCGGATTTTTTCCTGGATTTTCTTTTCGTTGCGTCTCTTTCTTTATTACTTTTTTTTTCATTATATTAAACAAAGATCGGTTTATCAGCGGTTGTTGAATTCATATTCGTTATTGGCCTGACTGAGCCTGGTCACTCTGTATTGTTCTTACTTGCCATTAGGCGGTATGCAACATCCCTGTTGTGATAGGAATCAGGAAACTGCGGATCGATTTCGATGGCTTTTGAGAAATCAGCTATGGCCTTGTCCCACTGTCCGAGGTTCCCATATACTATGCCACGGTTATTATAAGCCTTTACATGTTTGGGATCAAGTTCTATGGCTCTGTTTAAATCGGCCAGCGCTTTATTCCATTGTTTTGTCTTTATATACACCCCACCACGGTTGACAAGCGGCCTCGCATTCCAGCCTTCCAGTTCGGCCATTTTTGAATAATCGGCTATGGCCTTATCCCACTGACCAAGTTTTTCATAATCTACTCCACGGTTGTTGTATGATTTGACATACGTTTTTGGATCAATCTCTATTGCTTTGGTATAATCCTCAATGGCTTTGTCCGGCTGTCCGAGTTTATCATAGACAACGCCCCTGTTATAATACGCATCAATACACTTCCGGTCGATTTCTATGGCTTTGGTATAATCGGCCAGCGCTTTGTCCGGCTGTTGCAGTTCATCATAAGCGAGCCCGCGGTTCCAGTAAGCAAATAAAAAATCAGGGCTGATTTCTATCGCTTTCGAAAAATTGTATATCGCTTTGTTCTTATCACCAATGGTTCCGTATGCCGAACCCAAATTGACATAAGGCCTGGCTTTATCCGGAGATTTAGACACCACATCACTCCAGAGTGTGACATCATCCTTCCAAACCTTGTTTCTTTGGTAAGTAAGCACTGAATTTGATACGGCAATAATCAACACTATGGCAATTGCCAGATATCTGGATCTGTTCCATAGCCCAATATATATGCCCGTACTAAGGATCAGAAAAAAGCCAAATGACGGAAGGTAAGTACGATGTTCAAAAATAACATCAGCCAGAGGAATAATGCTTGATTCGACCGATAAGGTCAGAAAAAACCAAAAAATTCCAAAAGAAAAAATCCTGTGTTTTTTGAAAAGGAATAGGGCGAGGGTCAGCAAAGATAAAAGCAACAAGAAACATAACAGCGTCTTCCACTCAAAAAAATTATTTGAAACAGGAAAATCATAATCTAAATTCAGGTTTATGGGCAATACCAAAAGTTGTACATATTTTACAATGACACTGAACTGAGTCAGCAGATAATTCCACGAAGTAATGTTATGTGCGTTGCTGGCGGATATGGGTAAGGGGTCGAAAATTTTTAATGAAAACTTAAATAATGTGAAAACAATAATCACAATAAAGACAATGAGTGACAGTAAGACTCTATAATCCTTTAAGATTACCGAGAGCTTTTTTTTCTGTAAAAAAAATAGTTCACTAAGTATTATCGCGGCAGGAAGTGTCAGACTGTTTTCTTTGGATAGAAACGCAAGAAATGCGGCAATCAGGGCGCCTGAAAATAAAAAGAGTTTATGTTTTATTGATTTGTCAGAAAGGCGGGCTTTTACGTATAATACCAGGGAAAGAAAATAAAACATGGCTGACATAGAGTTCATTCGCTGGACGATATATGTTACAGATTGGGTCGCAAGCGGATGAGAAACAAAAAATAATGCAACCATAAACGCCAGTAACTTTTTATGCGTACTGATGGGATTGTTTATCATGACCGGCGTTGAAAATAACAGTACGGTAATCCTCCATACCAGGTAAGTGTTGACAAGGTGAATGATAAGGTTGACAAGGTGATAGGAGCGGACATCAAACTGGCTGATTTGATAGTTTATGGCAAAAGAAAAAATGCTGAGCGGGCGGAGTGTGGATTTCAAAAACCACCAATAATATTTTGTTTCAAATATCAATTTGATCCTGTCATCATTATGAACAATGCTTGAAAAATCATCCAAATGAAATGAACAATGAAATGAGTTGGAATAAATAATAACCCCCAATATCATAATCAATGACAATCCCAACAAATCAGCATATTTGTTTTTTACAAAAAAATCGTTGACATACAAATCTGCACGTCCCATTTGCTTTTGGACAGATATCTTTTTATGTGATCTCCCCTTCAATGTATTATGTTATTATTTATAAATCACAAATCATTAATTCAATAATCCGACGGTCATTAATTTCCGATTCCTGTATATTAGTTCCTGAACAATTAAAATATTCCTCAGGCACATACAATAATTTAAGGGCATCTCTAATAACCCCGATCGGGCGTTTCTAAAAACAAAAAAGTCCGAGGCCGTCGAAGTTCTGAAAACCGCAGTGTGCTGAGCGTACATGCCTGTGCTGAGCCTGCCGAACGCAAGGATTTGAAGAACGAAGACGAATGAATAAATTTGAAGTTCTTAGAGGTGCCCATGAGATAATTCAACAAAATCTAATTCCATAATCAATGTTTTTTTTTCGTTCATATGCTGTTAACCTTAGTCCATTTTGCGCGTATCATTATTGCCGGGTAGCATTGCACTGTTCATTTTCAAGTAAGCTGCATTGCGGTTGTAATATGCCTCCTTAAAATCCGGGTTAATTTCGAGGGCGTTTGAAAAATCATCAAAAGCATTTTGCCATTGTCCCATATAATAGTAAAGAATACCCCGGTTGTAGTATGCCCTGGCATGTCGTCTGTTATATGCTATTGCTTTGGTGTAATTATTCATGGCGCTGTCATATTGTTGTAAATTTCCATAGGCCACGCCACGATTATAGAAAGGATCGTACTCATATTGATTTATCTCAATGATACGGGAATAATCAGCAATCGCTTTCTCCCATTGCTGAAGATTACTGTAGGTTATACCCCTGTTCCATACAGCAAAAGAGTTGTTGGGTTCAAGTTCCAATGCTCTTGAAAAATCTCTGATGGCGTTATCGAACTGCCCCCGGCTTCCATAGATCAAACCACGGTTAGTATAAGCCATGGCATAGCAGGGTTCAATCTGAATCGCCTTGCTAAAATCGGCCAGTGCTTTGTCTGACTGCCCCAGGTCATCGTAAATAACACCCCTGTTTCCATATGGCCTGGCCTTACCAGGCGATTTAGACACCACATCAGTCCACAGCGTCAGTTCATCTTTCCATATTTTATTTCGCTGAAAAGTCAAAACTGAATTAATAAGTGCTATGATCACAAATAATGCAATGGCAAGGTATTTATTTTTTTTCCAGAGCAAAACAAATATAACGGTGGTTAATATCAGAAAAAATCCGAAAGAAGGAAGATAGGTACGATGTTCATATATCACATCATTAATCGGAATAATGCCGGACTCGACCGATAAGGTCAGAAAAAACCAGAAAATACCAAAAGAAACAATTCTGTGTTTTTTGAAAAGGAATATGGCAAGTACCAGCAACGATATAAGCAATAAGAAACTCGACAGTGTCCTCAGCTCAAAAAAACTATTCGAGACAGGAAAATCATAATCCAAATTCTGGTTTATCGGCAAAATCAAGAGCTGAATATATTTTACTATGACACTGAACTGTGTGAGCAGATAGTTGGTTGAGGTTATTATTTCGGAGCTGCCCAGAGATTGTAACGGGTGAATCGGCCTAAAGATGTTTGCTGAAAATTTCAAGGATAGGACAATAATAATGCTGAGAAAAGCCAGAATTAACAATATGACACGCCAATCTTTAAAATTTATATGACGCTTTTTTGCCCGTAAAAAGAATAACTCAAAAAGCACAATGGCACCGGGTAGCGTATAGGCATTTTCTTTTGAAAAAAAAGCAAGAAAAGCAGAAATAACGCATCCCGTAAAAAAAAGATATTTATTTTTTTGTGAGCTGTCGGTCATACGGGCTTTAGCATACAACGCCAGAGAAAGCAAATAAAACATGGCGGCCATGGAGGTCTGCCGCTGAACAATATAGGTCACCGACTGCGTTGCCAGAGGATGTGAAACAAAAAGCAGTGCTGTGAAAAATGCAATTATTTTTTTGTTTTTACTGGCAGGGCTGTCCTTTATAGCGGGTGAATTAAAAATCAGCAGGGTAATCCACCAGACAAGACAGGCATTGATCAAATGAATCATAAGATTGACCAGATGATAACTCCAGACATTAAGCTGGCTGAAATGATAATTAAGCACAAAAGTAAAAATACTGACAATCCTGGCAGGGCTGAAACTCCACCAGGCCTTTACATCGGACAGATTGTGAATCCGGTAATTGCCTGTGATGTTGGTTAAATCGTCAAAGTGGAAGGAACATTTAAAGGAATTTGAATAAATGATTATCCCCAACAATATGAGAATTGCCAGCCCAAAGGCATCCTTATGCCGGTAACTCTTTGTCCAGTTGTCCATCGGCCACAAATACCTGGATTTTAAATTCTTGATCGTCCCCTTCTTGGTTGGTTTTTCCTTCAAACTTTGTTATTTTAAATGTGATTGATCTGTATTATTATCATAGATTTTTCAATAATTCATTTGCTCTTTTTTACAAACCGCCCAACTCCCGTATTCAGTGATAAACAAAGTAAACAAATTTTCATAACCTCCGAATAATTGATCTTTACCCCTTTTAAAACTGTTTTTTCCATAGGCCATTAAGATTACCGGGTGTGCTCACTGTTCAGTTTGAAATAAGCTGCATTGCGGTTGTCATATGCCTCCTTAAAATCAGGGTAAATCTCCAGGGCTTTTGAATAATCATCAATCGCTTTTTGCCATTGTCCCATATAAAAATAAAGAATACCCCGGTTGTTGTACGCTTTGGCATGTCTGCTGTTAAATGCTATGGCTTTGGTGTAATTATTTATAGCGCTGTCATATTGCTGTAAATTTCCATAGGCCACGCCGCGATTAAAAAAAGGATCGTATGCGTATGGGTTTAAAGCTATACATTGGGTATAATCCGCTATTGCTTTGTCCCATTGCTGCATAATACTGTAAGTTATAGCCCTGTTCCATACTGCAAAAGTATTGCTGGGCTCAATTTCCATAGATTTTGAAAAATCCCTGATAGCTTTGTCGTATAGTCCCCTGGTTCCATAAATCATACCACGGTTAGAATAGGCCATGGCATAGTTGGGTTCAATCTGTATCGCTTTGTTAAAATCGGCCAGCGCTTTGTCTGATTGCCCGAGTTGATCGTAAATAGTTCCCCTGTTTCCATATGGCCTGGCCTTATTGGGCGATTTAGACACCACATCATTCCACAGCGTCAGTTCATCTTTCCATATTTTGTTTCGCTGAAAAGTAAGAACTGAATTTATAAGTGTTATGATCAACAATAATGCGATGGCAAGGTTTTTATTTTTTTTCCAGAGCAAAGCAAATATAACGATAGTCAATATCAGAAAAAATCCAAAAGAAGGAAGATAGGTGCGATGTTCATATATCACATCATTAATGGGAATAATACTTGATTCGACCGATAAGGTCAGAAAAAACCAGAAAATACCAAAAGAAACAATTCTGTGTTTTTTGAAAAGAACTATGGCAAGGATCAGCATCGAAATAAGCAATAAGAAACTCAAAAGTGTCCTCAACTCAAAAAAATTATTCGAGACGGGAAAATCATAATCCAAATTCTGGTTTATCGGCAAAATCAAGAGCTGTATATATTTTACAATAACACTGAACTGTGTGAGCAGATAGTTGGTTGAGGTTATTATTTCGGAACTGCCTTGGGATTGTGCCGGCAGGATCGGATTAAAGATGTTTGCCGAAAATTTCAAAAGAACGATAATAAAAATGATGAGATAAGCCAAAATTAACGATAAGACACGCCAATCTTTAAAATTTATATGACGCTTTTTTGCCCGTAAAAAGAATAACTCAAAAAGCACAATGGCACCGGGTAGCGTATAGGCATTTTCTTTTGAAAAAAAAGCAAGAAAAGCAGAAATAACGCATCCCGTAAAAAAAAGATATTTATTTTTTTGTGAGTTGTCGGTCATACGGGCTTTGGCATACAGCGCCAGAGAAAGCAAATAAAACATGGTTGCCATGGAGGTCTGCCGCTGAACAATATAGGTCACCGACTGCGTTGCCAGCGGATGTGAAACGAAAAGCAGTGCTGTGAAAAATGCAATTATTTTTTTGTTTTTACTGGAAGGGCTGTCCTTTATAACGGGTGAATTAAAAATCAGCAGAGTAAGCCACCAGACAAAACAGGCATTGATCAAATGAATGATAAGATTGACCAGATGATAACTCCAGACATTAAGATAGCCGAAATGATAATTAAGCACAAAAGTAAAAATACTGACAATTCTGGTAGGACTAAAACCCGACCACGTCTTTACATCGGAAAGATTATAAATCCGGTAATTTTCGGAAATGCTGGTTATATCGTCAAAATGGAAGGAACATTTAAAGGAATTGGAATAAACAATTATCCCCAGCACGATGATAATTGCCAGTCCGGAGATATCCAGATACCTGTTCCTTTTTGTTCTGATCTCCACCCGCCCGGAATGCCCGGATTTTACATTCTTTACCGTTTCCTTTTTTGTTGATTTTTTTTTCAAATTTTGGTATTTTAAATATTATTTATCAATATTGTCATGTCCTTTTTTCTATTTGCTTTTCTTTACAGCTCAACCGTTTCCCTGCAATCAGCAATAAACAAAGCAAATAAGTTTCATAATATCCGTATAATTGATCTTTCTCCATTTAAAATTTTTTTTCATAAGAATTGATGTTTACTGAGGTCGCTCACTGTTCATGTTCCTGTAAACAAATTCCCTGTTGTTGTATGCATCAATATTATTCGGGTCAATCTCTAATGCTTTATTATAATCAGCCAACGCCTTTTCCCATTGCCCGAGGTGCACATAGGCATTACCCCGGTTGTTATATGTTGCTGCAAAGCCGGGCTCATTAATAATAGACCAGGTATAATCCTCTATGGCCTTGTCCCATTGCTTTAGGTTAGCCCAGGCCACCCCTCGGTTGGCCCAGGCTTTTGCGTTTTTCCATTCTGCAATGGAAACCGACGAAAAATCAGCTATCGCTTTAGGCCACTGTCCAAGAGCCATATAGGTCACACCACGGTTATAATATGATTTTGCATCAATATATTTCTGGCTCTCAATCGCTTTTGTAAAATCGGAAAGCGCCTGCTCCAGGTTTCCACGGTTACCATAAATGAGTCCGCGGTTGTAATATGCATTATCATATTTAGGATCAAATTTTATGGCCGTAGTGTAATCCGCAATGGCATTATCCAGCAAACCAAGTTTTTCATAAGCCACAGCCCGGTTATAATAGGTGATTGCCCATCCGGGAAAAATCTCAATCGCTTTTGAAAAATCAGAAACAGCCTTATCCCATTGTTCCCTCTGCAAATAAATAAACCCCCGGTTGTTAATGGCACGGGCCTTACCCGGCGCTTTTGCAACCACATCATTCCATAGTGTGAATTCATCCTTCCAGATTTTATTTCTTTGAAAAGCCAATACAGAATTTATTAGGATAAGGACACCTAATATAGAAAAGACAATGTACTTATTTTTTTTCCAGAATAACATATATATTCCTGTAACCAGAATAAGAAAAAAACCAAATGAAGGCATATACGTTCGATGCTCATATATTACATCGTTGATAGGCATAAAACTTGACTCTATCGATAAAGTCAGAAAAAACCAGAATATTCCGAAAGAAAATATCCTGTGTTTTTTGAAAAGAAACAAGGCAAGTATAAACAATGAAAAAAGAAACAGAAAACTCAGAAATGTCCTGATATTAAAAAAACTTTCCGAAATAGGGAAATCATAATCCAGATTCTGGTTTACTGGCAAAATCAACAGCTGAATATACTTTACAATAACACTAAATTGTGTCAGAAGATAATTCGTGGAGGTAACTGTATAATTATTTCCCAGACTCGGAGGAAGGGGATCAAAAATACTGAGTGAAAATTTCAAGGGAATAATAATTACTATGCTCAACAATCCTGCAAGCATAAGTAAAACACGGTAATCCTTTAGATTTACCGAAAACTTATTCGCCTTTAAAAAGAATATTTCAAAAAGCGCTATGGCAAAAGGAAGCGTAAAAGCATTCTCCTTTGAAAAAACAGCAAGAAAAGCTGAAACCAGGGCTCCGGCAAAAAGCGGGTACCTGAATTTAGGATGCATACCTGCCGAAAACCGTGCTTTAACATACATGCCAAGAGAAAGAAAATAAAACAAAAATGCAAGGGCGTTTTGCCTTTGAACAATATAAGTCACAGACTGAGTCGCCAGAGGATGTGAAACAAATAATAATGCGGTGAAAAATGCGATTGCTTTTGTATGTTTGCTTAGCGGGTTATCTTTAAGAACGGGTGTGGAAAATATCAGTATTGTAAGCCACCAGATCAGGTAACTATTGATCAGGTGAATGACAATATTAACAAAATGATACCCCCATACATCAAGTTGATGAAAATGATAATTGACCGCAAAAGTAAAAATACTGACGTGACGAAAACTGAAATTCCACCATGCTTTTATATCCGACAAATTACGGATAGTGTTATTGTTGACAATGCTGTTCAGGTCGTCAAACGTAAAAGTACATTTAAATGAATTGGAGTAAATGATAATACCAAACAAAAAGATAATGCCCAATAAAGGAAGGTCTGTGTATTTTTTCCTTTCCTGCTTTTTGTTTGCAGGCTGATGCTGACTTCGGGCATCCTTTTTGGGCGGGACCTTTTTCTTTGATTCTTGCTTCATTATTAATCAGGTCGTTAAATTTGTATTTATTCTCGTATTAATGTTTTCAACACATGACCATTCTGCTTATACTTTTAATACACTAAAATTCACATATCTGTGATTCACCATCCATGTGATTTTTTTCATCACGTGGCCATTATTTTCAGCAAATATATTACAAACTTTTCGGTCTTTACCGACTACGGGTTAAAAAAAGAGCTTAAAACAAAAACCTGTATGACTGTTCTTCTTCAGAAAACAATTTACGTTATGCCAGATACATGCGACAAAAAAACAATTTTATATAATCTCCAGTATTATTATAAACTTTTCTGCCAGGGATTTTATGGATGACAATAAAACATCTTGCTTCTGACGGTGCATTACAATGAGTCCGTAATAAAAAGCTGTTCTTTCTGGTTCGCATATCTGTCTTTAGTGCTACTTATAAAATATTTGATTATGAAGGTGTTCCGCCATTCCGAAAATAACCAACTTATTTTTTTCTAATAATTTTTATTTTGTAAAAAATTAGTATATTTGCAGCCGCAAAATGCGGAAGTAGCTCAGTTGGTAGAGCACGACCTTGCCAAGGTCGGGGTCGCGGGTTCGAGTCCCGTCTTCCGCTCCAAAAAGGTCCTCTCGTCGCAGAGAGGATTTTTTTTAGAGTATAAACGTTCTTTGTTGCCCTGGTGGTGGAACTGGTAGACACGCAGGACTTAAAATCCTGTGACCATTGCGGTCGTGCGGGTTCAAGTCCCGCCCGGGGTACACATATTTTAAAAACCCGGCTGTAAATCAATGATTTGCGGTCGGGTTTTTTGTTTGGGGGACGAATGTAAAGTATTAAAAAAATAATACTACTTGCTTTTGTATAATCTTCAGTTTTGATTGTTGAATTGCCATACCTTGATCTTTTTTTTGTCTCATTGTATTACCCGGCAATTGATTGAGAAAAAAAGATAAATTTGCATTATCAATATCCAGATGTTCGTCATAATTCTTCGGTATAACAGTACCTTTGACTGCTTGAGGTGCATCCACAGGAGTGTAATAAAGCCGGAAAAAATAAATTAATGCAGTTTCCACAGATACAACAGTCGTAAAAATCAAAAATGCAACCCAAAAGAAATCTTCTCGTTACTTTAGCCGACAGCAGGTACATAGAACAGGCTAAACAGTTATTTTCGAGCGTATACTGGAATGCCGGTTGGAAAGGCGACTATATGCTTCTGACACACGATGTTTCCGAAGATGATTTGTGTTGGTTCAGGGATAAAGGGATAATTATACGAAAATGTGAATTGCTTTTAGAACAACGATGGGGCAAAGACAAAGGACTTTCCCCTTTGATAGCTGATAAATATTATTTGTTCACCGAAGAATTTAAAATATGGAAAAACATTATTTACCTTGATTCAGACATTATTGTAAAAGCCCCACTCGAAAGTCTTACTAAAATTGAATACCTGGGAGCGGCACAGGATATTTATTTTAACAAATTAAATTCTCAGCTGTACGATAAATCCAAAAACCGATTCAATAATAAAACATATAACTTAAAAACAGCTGTGTTTAATGCCGGCGTTTTATCATTCAATACGGATATCATCACCCCAGGTCTCTTTGACGAATTAAACGACCTGCTGAAAAACCATGTATCGGAATTCATCTATGGCGAACAAACGGCATTAAACCTCTGTTACTATAAAAAATGGAAAAGAATTCCCGCTGTATATAATGTTTTTGTCAATTACCATCGTCTCGGACTAAAAAAAAAGATAAATGGTATCATTTTGCATTTTGCAGGGCTTGCCTTCAATGCTCCACCACCAATTTGGAATACTGAAAGTCCCTTTTATGCCGAGTGGAAATCTAACCGTGAAAAAGCAGAATTGATTGATCTGGGTAAGGTACAGAAAATCAAAAAATGGAATGTATTTAAAATAATTTTCTATTCTTTAGTTTTAAAAGCAGATTATTTATTTATAATATTTAAATTCAGGCTATTGTCATCTCCTTTTTATAAAATAGTAACCTTTTTTCGTTATATCCGGAATTTGCCGGAAAGAATACTGGGAATATCTGGTATGTGTATAAAAAAATTTAATCCTGCGCTTTACCAGAAACTGAAAAAAGTGAAAAATGGAAAATAAGAAAAAACTGCTTGTGACTTTAGCAAACAGCAGTTACATAACACAAGCCAGACAGTTATTTTCCTGCGTTTACTGGAATGCGGGATGGGATGGGGATTATATGCTGTTAGCTTGTGAAATAGCAGAGCATGAGCTGGTATGGTTCAGGGATAAAGGAATATTAATAAAAACATGCACTCCTTTATTTGATGGTTCTTTGGGACATCGTAATTATTCCACTACGGTAACAGCAAAATTTTATCTCTTTACCGAAGAATTTAAAAAATGGGAACATATCATTTTTTTGGATGCAGATATTATTGTCAGAGCAACCTTAGACGGGTTAATAAGGACAGAAGGGTTTTCCAGCCCAAAAACCTGCAAAAACTATTTCAAACATTACTTCACGGCAAATGAAAGTAATGACCTGGCGCTCCTGAAAAAAGATTATAATTTTAACCGACCGGCTTTCAACTCAGGTGTAATTTCTTTTAATACCAGCCTGATTGAACCTGATACTTTTGAAAAAATATGCGGTATTTTTTATAAATACGCAGATATTTCTAACGGTGATGATTCTATATTGAATTTGTTTTTTTATAAACAGTGGAACATTGTACCTATTGTGTATAATGTACTGGTTCATAACTTTGGATTAAAAAAGTACAATAAGGCTATTGTACTTCACTTCAATAAACCGGCAAACTTTCGTGAAAAGAACCTGAGGCCATGGGAAGAAGGAAATCCCTTTTACCACGAATGGAAGGCCAACCTCGACAAAGCAGAATATATCGATTTGCAAAATGTACAGCCCGGGAAAAAATGGAACTTTTTTGAAATAAAAATCCATTCTTTTCTAATAAACTCATGGATATATATAAACATAGTGTATAATAGTTTGAAATTTTTTTTTGGTAACACCTTGAAATACCATGTGCTTTATAAATTGGGATACTATTTAATTTATATTAAAAACTCTCCGGAAAGGCTTATAGGAAGGGTTGGAGCAATGCTGAAAAAATACCGGCCTGACTTATACAATAAATTAAAAAATAAATAAAAAGTGGTTTTCATATTGATTAATTTTATATGCGCATTCAGGGTTGAAATAAAAGTAACTATTCATCCCATTGAAGCACCTGAAAACAAAAAGATTCCTCATTTCGCTTCGCTCATTCGGAATGATATTAGGGTTTGTTATTGGGGAGGGAGGAAAGCAGCGGGGCGCTTTTGCCCCGCTGCTTTCCTCCCTCCTATACCCTCCAAAATTGAATTGTCATTCCGAACATCGTGAGGAATCTTTTTTAATTCGTGAGACAAAATGAAACATTCTGAATAACAAGCATATAACAACCGTATAGAATTTCCTTATGATATTTACTATGAAGTAAATAGTTACAAATAATAAAAAATGTATTGTTGTTGAAAAATTGATTTTTAGTATGTTTTAAAAAAACAGATTTAACTCTTGATTCATATTATAAACGAATTAGGAAAATAAAAGTGGAAAACAAAAAGAACTTACTGGTAACCCTTGCCGATAAAAAATTCCTTCCTCAGGCAAAACAACTTTTTTCAAGCGTTTATTGGAACGCCGGATGGGACGGCGACTACATGCTTCTCGGCGCTGAAATTCCTGAAGAAGAACTCTGGTGGTTTTACGATAAAAAAATCCTGGTAAAAAAATGCAAAACCTTATATGATAAAAACATTGGCGCAGACAAATTTCCACCCTTAGTACTGGATTTGTTCTATTTATTTACACCGGAATTCCGAAAATGGAAAAACATTGTTTTTCTGGATGCCGACATTATTGTAAGGGCTTCACTGGAATCATTAACAAAAGTAAAAGGGTTTGCCAGCCCTAATATACTAGGAGACAAACTTTTTCTTTTTTTCTGCAAAGACGCAGATATTCAGCAATATAAGATGTTAGAAGCAAACTATGATTTAAATGTGACGCCTTTTAACTCTGGTGTCATCGCCTTTTCCACAGATATTATTAAAGATGACACGTTTGATCAGCTCATGAATTTATTCTACACTTACGAAAATATCAATTCCGGAAATGACCCGATATTAAATCTTTTGTTTTATAAGAAATGGAAAAAACTACCCATTGTCTATGATATCACACCTAAAACAATTTCAAAATATACTGGATTAAATGCGGATAAACTCCAAGGCATTATAATGCACCTGAAGGACGATGAATTATCTGATGAAAAATATGCTTTTTATAAAGAATGGAAACTTAATCTTGAAAAGGCAGAAAACATTGATTTAAAAAAGACTCCAAAGGCAAAAAAATGGTCTGCGTTTAGAATTACATATTATTCAGGGGTAATTAAAACAAGATACTTCTTATACCTGTTTAAAATCAGCACATTTCCGAAAATCAGGATTAAACTTAAATCTGGCATACTATATATTATTTATTTGCCGGATCGTTGTGCCGGAAAGGCCGGATCGTTATTAAAAAAACATTATCCTGCATTATATAAAAAACTCAAAAAAAACTGAAGACATAAACCTATAGAAAATCCTTCAAATCAATCCCGAAGGCACCTAAAAAATTTTCACTACTGTCCGGGAAATTAAACAAAATGCTTTTTGCTCTGCCAATTTTTTTTACAGGCCTAATCTATCAATAATCTTGAACAGAGGCCTTATTATTTTGTGGTAAAAAGACACATACATTATCGCAAAGGGAAAAGCCCGCTGATAGGAGGAAAATTTTATAGTTCCGACCGCCTCCAGCTCTTTTATCTCAATGGGAATTCCGCAATATTCATCATGATCTGTTCTGAAATGTATTCCAAATTTATCAGGGTTTCTCTGAAAAGGGGCTCCAAATCCGGGAAGTTTCATCAGCGATGAAGAGTGAGTGATATTTAAAATGCTTAAACATAAAAAATAGGGTTTTAACTTAAACGAATACTTGATGAGATTGGCCAAAAAAAGCCGGGGACTTTCTTTCGGGAGCCCCATCAATAAAAAAATAAATGAATTCATCCCGATTTTTCTGAATACCTTTATCGCTTCAGTGAGCTGTGAAATGGTATAATCTTTTCGTATGGCATCCAGTGTTTCCTGGTTGAACGACTCAACACCGAGTCCCGCTTGTTCGCAACCAGACTCCTGCATGGTTCTTAAGATGGTTTCATCACAATCCACCACATGTATCAGACAACGCCATTTAATATCCGGAAAGTTTGTCCGGATGGCGTCACAAAGCTTCAATATATGATCTTTGGGCGGCATAAAATAATCATCGCCGAAATAAAATCTCCTGTACCCGTAATTATAAAGTATCCGCATCTCTTCAATGGTTTTCTCAACGCTCTGGATACGGTAATTATGCTGGGTTTTTTTACAGAAACCACAACGGCCTTTGCGCGGGCAGCCCCGTGAAGCAATCAGATTGACTATCGGGTTAGATTCCCTGTATTTTTCAATATTCACCAATTCCCTGTTGGGTATAGGCAGCGTTTCAAGATCACAATAATTGGTTCGCCGGTTGATAATAATACCTTCCGGACCTTTGTACGCAATTCCCTTAACATCCTTCCAGTCTTCATTGTTTTCAATTCTGCTTAAAAGCTCCAATATCGTTAATTCTCCTTCCCCTAAAACAATTATGTCAATCAGCTCCTTATCAAGCAATTCGGAATAATGAAACGTTGCATCAAATCCACCCGCAATCAACAGCTTGCCATTTGATTTATAGGCATGAAGCCTGTCAAGAAATTGTCCATCTATTTTGCCATCAAAAGAAACTCCGATTACACCCTTGATATCACTGCTGAAATCCTGAAAATTAAGGTCAATTACTTCTACTTCATGACCATTTGCCTGTAAGAATGATGCGATATATAAAACGCCCATGGGATACCACAGATCAAGAGGCTTTTCGACCGGGTTCTTTTTAATCAGGCGGCGTAATGATTTCCTCATTTTCAGTGCAACAGCGGGATATAGATATTCTTCTGCCTGGTTAACAATGATCTGGGGAGGTTTAATGAGTGTTATTAGCATGGAATTAAATATTTATTGAATTCCCAATTTTACAGCAGCGGCTGGTTTCTAATACCCTGAATCATATTGTGTAGCAAAAATATTATTAATTGCTATGTTTTTTTTATGAAAATATAGTATTGTCCGTTGGGAAAAAAACACTTTTTTTAGATAAATTATCTGCAAAGTTAACAAAAAAGCATAATAATATTTACCCCGTCGAAGAACCTGTTCCGTGCGCGCTACAAGTGCAGGCAACAAAAATCCATATAAAATAAGATCAGATGTCTAAATCCGGGCAACTGTTATCTGCGGACTATTAACGTCAACTGGTTTATTATCAGCCCTACAGATCTGTTTTTTCCATTTGCTGTATGATCATCTTACAACGAAAATCCCAGGTATTCATGGCAAGTTCTTTATTCATCACAGCCTTGTACCCCGGGTCGTTTTTCAGCAAAAGCGCTTTTTTGATTTGCTGAACAAATTCCCCGCTGTTTCCGGCGATAATTACAGATTCAAAATTACGGCACTCTGCAATGTTGGTGCTGACTACAGGGATGTTCATCGCCAGAAATTCAAACAGTTTTACCGGTGAAATAGAATTGGTGATATCATTGATCAGAAGCGGCAGCATGGCAACATTAAAATATCGGGCATAAAGTGGTAACTCACTGTAATTTTTTCCGCCAAGAAAATAAACATTCGGACAGTCATCCCATTTGAATTCATGCAGGCAGTGATCATAGTCGGGGCCTATAATTACAATATTCACCCCGGGCAATTCCCGTGCTGTAAACCGTATCAATTCGTAATCCATTTTCCATTTGGCTAATATTCCGTAATAGCCGATGACGGGTTTTTTCTGTATAAGTATCTCCGTCAGGTCGGGAGGCGGAGACATCTGTTCCTTCCCCATAAAATCATCAGGAAAGACCGCGTTGGGGATGAGCAAGGTGTCTTTTCTTATATTCAGAATTTCATCCCTGAGTGCATCCGAAGTCGCCATGACAACTTTTGCCAGATTCAGGGCAAGCCGCTGTTCCTTAAGCATTTTTTTGTTATACAAAGGCATAATTTCCAGTTTGTCTACGTGGTCATATATTAATTTATATTCCTTGAAATACTTCAGATAAAACATATTGACCGTATATTGGGAATATATCCACGGGTGGCTGATTTTTTTTAACAACCGCACTCTGGAACAAATATAAAGCCGCTCTGCAATTTTTTTTATACCAATGATTTTATCCCTCCCGATGTCCGTTGTCATGAAGACAGCCGTCCAGCCAGCCCTGGCAAAGGCACGCGGCAGATGGTGAGGCCTTTGCATCAAATCATTCCATGCCATCTGGGGTAGAAATATAATAACCTTATCCGATCCGGGATTAAAAGGTTTGGGCCAGGGAAGCCAGTAATAGCGCAAGAAATGCGTATGTATTTTGAGCCAGATTCTTTGCCAGGAAACAGGCAGCCGGGGCGAAATTTTATGTATCGGGTTAACCAAATATCTGAATGGTAATAAAAAAAAATCTACCGTAAGATTAACCGCAACGTAAAAATATCGTTTAAAAAACAAAAAGAATCTTTTTAAAAAAAAATGAAGGGAATGGTTATTATGTTCTTTCATAAAAGTTCAGAAATAAATTTGGAAATCTGCATCTGGGATAGGTTAAATATCTTTTTTTGTGACTTATATTTAATTAGATCAATAATATACCGGCAATAAACGCATCAACAAAAATACATGTTTAGAAACTGTTTTGATTTTATGTTACATAAGATTTATGATGGATTTTTTAGCGAAACGAGGCAGATTTTGCAGACATAGTTTATCCTATGTCGAAAAATCTAACGAAGTTGCAGCAAAAAAGACGCATAAAGATATGAAAAGATAAAATCATAACAATTTCTAATAAAAGAAAATAATAACTATTTTACCGGTCAGTCTGCCCTTCAGCCTGATACTTATAAAAGGGAGTGTTCGGCCATTCACATCAATGGTCTTTGCAGATGATTTTTGATATCTCCCGGATATAATAAGAGTTCATCTTTTCTGTGGGATGATGATCTTCTTTGTGAAGCTCATATTGAGATATGTTAATTCTATAATCAGAAGGACTGGCAACGGGTATTATTTTTATTTTTTTGTTTAAAAATGGTACCCAGGCCGTATCCTTAACCCAACCCGGAAACAAACCCACGTAAAATGCCCCGTAAGGTTTGAGTTTCCAATATTTATCAGCCATATAGTTAATTGATCCGGCAAACCTTCTGTAAAAGTTCTCGTTTTTCGGATAAGAAAAAACTATATTATTATAAATTGCAGTTTCCGAATTATTCAATATCCACGCAATCTGCCTTTTAATAAACGAATGGTTTTTAAATACCAACCTGTCATTTTCAATAAAAAAAGCAGGCGAGACATCCCATGACAGAACCTGGCTATCGCCATACACCCTGCCCAAATGATCATCTATATATGTATAAAGACAAAAACCGCTGTCTTCCGGAACAGAACTGTTATTCAAGGTATTGACACCCTCATCAAATAACAAACAGCATTGCTTGGGGCACCAGCCAATAAATCCATAATTATATGATATAAAACCGGGATTTTCTTTATGAAATATTTCCGGAAATGTAGAACGGAAAGTCAAGCCCTGACCAAAAGTAAACGAACAACCCAAAAAAACAGCATGTTTTTTATGGAGCAGACCGTGCTCTTTTTCTGACTCATTCTTATCTTCATCTTCAGATATCCTTCTGCTATACCGATCCGATGAATAATATAAATCATAAATCGTATCATTACCAGCCAGTTTGTAAAATCTTTTCCTTACACTATTGGGCTGAAACATTCCGCCTATTCTCCACTCGTACAAATATAAATTTTTTTCTTTAATTTCTTTAATATCCACCCCGGAATTAAAAAAACCAAATAAAAACTCGAAAAATATCAATATGATCAATAATGATTTTATCAGAAATAGTGCATAACTCTTTTTAATTTGCAATAAAACTTGTAATGCAACCGCAAGAAACAAAAACACGAAAAGGAAATATTTTACATGGATATGATCCGGCCAAAGCACAGGCCATAATATAAGAAGGATAAAAACGATGAAAAGCAGAAAATATTGGACTTTTTTTTGATGCAACAGCATTCTGAGCTTGTGCTTGTACTTTTGCGGAATTGTCCGGGCAATGAACACAGTTAAATACAATATGCCCAGCATGCAAAATATGATAAATATCATTATCGTCACTACCTTAACAAATGGATTTGTAAACGGAAATGATGAAGAAATCTTATCACACAATGTTCCGTTGCTTTTCAGTACAGAAGGGAATTCATAGGTGTGTGAAACACCTGATGATGAAACCGGATGCAGTTCTTTGATACGAAACGTGTATGTTTTATTACTTAATACAGTTCGAATGAACAATATTTTTGCAGCAAGGGTATCCGGAACAGTAATCTCAATGGATCTGAAAGAGCCGGAAATATTAGAAATTCCTGATGACGTAACATCGATTTTTTTGTTGACAGGGGTGACGCCTGAAATAACGATTAATCCGGTTTCATCAGGAGAAATACCCGTAAACTCTACACGGACTAAGTCATAAATGGCAATTTTCCTGAAATAGAGGAAATAATATGCAAAACATATAATCAGACCAAATATAAATAGCGAACTGAAAATTATTAATAGTTTCTTTTTCATTTGATATCGGTTTTATCGGATCTGCAAAAAGAAAGGCATACAAAATTACGAATAATATGATTTGACGGTCTTTCGTATTAGCGGATTTTGAATGATCAAAAAAACAACTAAGAAATCGAATTACTTCCGCCAGATGATTTGAATTTTTACCTCAGGCATTTTTTTACGGCATCAAAGACATCTTCAACGGTGATTGGGCCCATATACCCATCTCTGTTTACATTTTTAAAGATCCCCTTATCGTTTTGAATGGCCGGCTCAAGAGGCGTCTTATAAATAGAAATATTCCCAGAACCATAAGGGCCCCATAATACCGGAGTATTCGGGCCAAAAAGCCCTATCGTCCTGCACCCCTGTGCAGCCGCAATATGCATTGGCCCCGTATCATTGCTGATATAAACATCGCATTTCGAGATGAGATAAAATGTTTCTTTTAATGAAAATAATCCTTGAGTATTTAAAGGTTGTTGGTTCATCAGTAAAATAATTCTGGTCACCGTATCGGCATTTGCCTGACTGTCAATAAAAACAACTTCCGCATCCAGTTCTCGGATGAGCCTGTCTGAAAGTTCTGCAAACCTTTCTTCAAACCACATCCTGTTCTTTGATGATTCGGCAACCCCCGGTGTAATGCCAATAATTGTTTTACCGGTAAGATTCCTTGAGACATATTCATCAACGCTAATCCGTTCCTGTGGGCCGGCAGTTAATTTTTCAAGTGATCGTGTATCATACTGTTTTCCTAAAACCCTCAGCATGTCGAGATAATTCTGAACCATATGCTGATCTTTTCTGAACCTGACTGTTTGGTTATATAAACAAGACCGCAGCTGCCTGGAAAAACCTATTCTCTTTTTTCCCAACAAAAAAGAAAGCGCGGCGCTCAGGTTGAAATATGGTTCACAGTCGAAAACGACATCATACTTGCGCATCTTCTTCAGAATGTTTATAAACCCCGAAGATGAGTCAAGATTATATATGTGATCCGCTAAAGGGAACGACTCATAAACATCCTTCACCCGTGTACGCATCAGCACATCAACCATAGAACCATTATAGGTCTCTTTTATTCCTCTGATCAGCGAAAGCGTGAGCACCGAATCGCCCAAGGCCCATAGCTTGATGATCAGAAATTTTTTGTCATTCCTGCCATTCCTGTCAAATATCCTGAATAAATACAAGAAAAGAACAATGACATATCCTAAATATTTATCAATAAATCTCTGAAAGCTGACCATCAGGTAATCTTTAATTTATCCTGTTTCTGCTGATAAGCGAAAGCTGTTCTGCAATCAGTCCCAGCAGGAAAAAAATAATTCCGGCAACGATTCCCAGCAGGCAACCGGTAGAAATACCCCGCCCGGAAAGGATGCCGGGCAAACCAAAACCGATACCCATCAACAGCGAAATTAAAGATAAAGGTATAAAGACCTTAGCCGGGTTGAACAAGATCACAATGTTGATGATTTCCATAACGGTATTAAATGCTGTTTCAATACTGATCGTGCTTTTCCCGGTTAATCTTTTGGTAATCACTATGGGTTCCTCAAGAACAAGGTGGCGGTTATTTATGAAAATCAGTGTTATAATATCACTGTACGACATAGTGTTTGGGGCAAGACAAAGATATTTCCGTGCCAGTTCAGTACGGTAAATTTTCATGCCGGAGTTAATATCATAAACAGGAACATTCATCAATAATTTGGCAATGGTACGGATAAGCGTTTTTCCAACACTTCGCGACAATGATGCCGATTTCAGTCCTTTGCGGGAGCCCACTATCATATCGGCATCTTTTTCTGTAATACATCTGAACAATTTTTCAATATCCTCCATACGGTGTTGTCCGTCGGCATCGATAGTTATAACATATTCGGAATCCGCATGTATAATACCACTTTTAATAGCCCCACCGTAACCCCTGTTAATTTTATGATGGATCACGGTAAAATATTCATTTTGCTGAAATTCATCCAGTATTTCTTTGGTTTTATCATGAGAGCCATCATTAACCAATATTATTTTCCAATGGTTTTGTGTGCAGAGTTCAATAAGTGGCGGAAGCAATGTTTTTAAATTGTCCGCTTCGTTAAATGCAGGAATGATAATCGACAATGTATTTGATGATCCCATATCGGACTATTAAGTTTGAATATAACAAAGATAATTTTATTTCACGGATTAATGCTCCCTGCTATTTATAAAAATTACTGTAATAATTCCGGACCATCTTTGATCACTTAATAAGCGCCCGCCGGCGATGTTTGTGTGAGCTGTAATAAGGTTTTGTTCATGTTTATTTTTTTATAAGCAACATCACGATTTTGTTTGGCCTGCAAACAATTGGGATCCACTTCAAGAGCTTTATTGAAATCTTCTATTGCTTTTTTCACTTTTCCTCGTTGCATATAAATTTCTCCACGGTAATTATATGCCAGTCCATAATTAGGGTCTAATTCTATGATTTTAGTAAAATCATCAAATGCTTTGTCGGCCTGCCCGATATTCATATATGCCACCCCGCGGTTATAATAGGCAACAGCGTATGCAGGGTCTAATTCGATGGATTTGGACAAATCGGCTATGGCTTTATCCCATTGTCCGACCATTCTGTAAGTATAACCCCTGTTGTAATAAGCTACGGCGAAATGAGGATTAATCTCTATCACTTTGGAATTATCCGAAATAGACTTATCATATTGTCCAAGGTTCCCGTACGCAACACTCCGGTTTGAATAGGCCATCACTGATTTGGGATCCAGTTCAATGACTCTCGTAAGATCGGCTATTGCTTTTTCCCATTGTCCCAGGTTCCCGTATGAAACGCCACGGTTGTAATAGGCATCTGTATAAGCCGGGTCATTCTCAATCGCTTTGGAGTAATCGGCTATTGCTTTTTCTATTTGCCCAAGGTTATTGTAAGCAAATCCGCGGCAAAGAAACGGCCTGGCTTTTTCCGGTGATTTTAATGCAACATCATTCCAGAGTGTCAGGTCGTCCTTCCATATCTTATTCCTCTGAAAGGTCATAAACGAAGAGGATATTACTATCATTCCCCATAAAATAACAGCCGGCACCTTATACTTATTCCAGAGCAACACATATATCCCGTTTGTAACTATAAGAAAAAAGCCAAACGAAGGCAGATACGTCCGGTGCTCATAGATCAGGTCCGCAATCGGAATAAAACTTGATTCAATGGATAATGTAAGGAAAAACCAGAAGATGCCAAACGAAAATATCCGGTGCTTCTTATAAAGGAATATTGCCAGAACAAACAATGTCAAAAGTAACAGAAAACTTAACAAGGTTCTTAATTCAAAGAAATTCAACGAGATAGGATAATCATAATCTAAATTCTGCCGGACAGGAAATATTAAAAGCTGTAAATATTTAACAATAACACTGAACTGGGTAAAAAGATAAGACTGCGGGGTCACCGTATAAACATTTCCGTTGTTTGGATAGATGGGATGAAGAACATTTAAAGAAAATTTAAACAGCGCCAGAAGGATTATCCCGAAAAAAGCAGCAAACAACAAAATGGTACGGGAATCTGATATTTTCAAGGAAGTTTTCCTGGTACGAAAAAAACAAAATTCAAAAAGTACAATGGTAAAAGGCAGTGTATAGGCATTCTCTTTGGATAAAACAGCCAGAATGGCCGATATCAATGATCCTGAAAACATCAGGTATCTGATGCGGTTTTCTCTATCTGACATGCGGGCTTTCATGTACAGTGCCAGCGAAAGAAAATAAAACAGGGCTGCCATCGAGTTCTGCCGTTGGATAATATAGGTCACCGATTGTGTGGCTAAAGGATGCGAAACAAAAAATACGGCGGTGCCAAAGGCCAGTATATATTTATGTTTGCCGGCAGGGTTATCTTTCAGTCCGGGAGCCGAAAACAGTAACAAAGTGAGCCACCAGACCAATAACCCGTTGATAAGGTGTATAATCAGATTCACCAGATGATAATACCAGGCATCAAGCTGGTTAAAATGATAATTTAAAACAAAGGAAAACATGCTGATGGGCCGGTTGGGACTATAATTCCACCATGTTTTAACATCATTCAGATTCCGGATCTTTGAATTATCGACAATATGAATATTATCATCAAAATAGAATGAGCCTTTGAAGGAATTTGAATAAATAAGTATTCCAAGTACAACAATAATTGCCAGCCCGAGAATATTAAAATATTTGTTTTTTTTATATCGCTGGGAACCCGGTTGTTTTTTTTTATTCTTTTCCTTTGGAGTGAGCGTGCTTTTTTTTGACGTTTTTTTCATGGTACAATTACGAATATTTGACCTGATTAATTCTAATTTTGGTTAACTAATTATTTATCTTGGTGCTACTTTGTGGTGTGCTTTGTGCAACTTTGTGTTAAAAAAAAACCAGTAAGGATCGCAAAGGTTCTCAAATTTTGTGAATTAATCAGATTAAATCGTATGTGATAGTATATCATTTAATTTCAAAAATGTTTCATTCATTATTATCTGTTTCATTTTATTTATTCAGGCTCTGGTATGCAGCATTGCGGCTGGTATATGCCTCACTATAATTCGGATCGATCTCTAATGCTTTTGAATAATCCGCAATGGACAACTCAATTAGCCCTGAATTTCTGTATGCCTCGCCACGGTAAAAATATGCCCTTGCATGATGCGGGTTCATCTCAATCGTTTTGGATAAATCGGAAATGGCATTATTCCATTCACCGGTTTTTGTATAGGTAATACCACGGTTAAAATAGGCTTGCTGATTCCGGGGGGTAATCCTTATGGCTAAGGAAAGGTCTTCTGTCGCTTTGTCATACCGACCAAGGGAACCATATACTCCCCCGCGGTTGATGTACGCCTGGGCAAGTCGGGGATTTATTTCTATCGCCCTGGTAAAATCAGCAATAGCTTTATCATGCTGCCCAAGATTCCAGAAGATACCGCCCCTGTTGCAATAGGAATCTGAACTTCCCGGATCTATTTCTATCGCTTTAGAATAATCGGACAAAGCCTTTTCCATCTGTCCGAGGTATCCATATATGCAACCACGGTTGTAATATACCGTTGCAACACCGGTATCAACCCCAAGAGCTTTATTGTAATCGGCAAGTGCTTTGTCCCACTGTCCCAGTGTGCCATATGCCACACCACGGTTTGAATAGGCTACCGCATATACAGGACAAATCTCAATGGCACGGGAGTAATCAGCTATCGCTTTTCCCGTTTGCTGCAGTTTAGCATTTGCCAGCCCCCTGTTGCAATAAGGCCGTGCCTTACCCGGAGATTTTGTTACTGCATCATTCCAGAGTGTAAACTCATCTTTCCAGACTTTATTTCTTTGATAAGCCATCACTGAATTTGTAAGTAGTATAACCACCAAAAGAGCAACTGCCGGTATTTTATATTTACTCCGGTAAAATATATTTATTCCGGTTCCGACAACCAGAAAAAAGCCAAAGGAGGGAAGGTAAGTCCGGTGTTCATAAATCGTATCTGCTATCGGAATAAACCCTGACTCTATGGACAATGTCAGGAAAAACCAGAAGATGCCAAAAGAGAATATCCGTTGCTTTTTATATAGAAACATTCCGAGGATAAGCAATGATACTAACAACAGAAAACTAAAAAAGGTTTTTAATTCAAAAAAACGGGTTGAAACAGGAAAATCATAATCAAGATTCTGGCGGATTGGAAAAATCAGCAGTTGAATATATTTCACTATCACGCTGAACTGGGTCAACAAATAATTAGACGGAGTAATCGTATAGAGATTTCCATTATCGGGAGGAATGGGATTAAAAATACCCGCAAAAAAGTCACGGTTGAAAATACCCAGGGAGAATTTAAAAAATAGTATCACAATAAAAAGTAATGGAACAATAACAAATAGAATTTTACGGCTTTCATTTATTTTAAATAATTGTCTGGGTGTCTGAAAAAAGAAAATTTCAAACATCAGGACTGCCAGGGGAATTGTAAAAGCATTTTCTTTTGAAAAGACAGCCAAGACTCCTGAAATTAAAGAAAAACTCAAAAAAAGGTATTTGATTTTTTTCGTTTTAGCAGACAAACGGCTTTGCATATAAAACGCCAGGGAAGCAAAATAAAACATAGCAGCCATCGTGTTTTGCCGCTGCATAATATAAGTTACGGATTGTGTTGCCAGCGGGTGTGAAACAAACAATAATGCGGTTATAAAACCTAAACTATTCCTGTATGGTGCTAAAACATGACCTTTCATCGCCGGCGCGGAAAAAATCAGGATGGTCAGCCACCAGGCCAGAAAGCTATTCGTAAGATGAATAACCAGATTCACCAGGTGATAGTACCAGACATCTAACTGGTTAAAGTGATAATTAAGTACAAATGAGAACATACTGACAGGTCGCTCAGGGCTATAGTTCCACCAGGCTTTGACATCAGATATTTTCTGTATGAATGTATTGTTAACGATGTGCTGCAGGTCATCAAAATGAAATGAACACTTGAAGGAATTTGAATAAATAATTATACCCAGTAAAATGATAACAGCTGATCCGGTCAGAAAAAAATATGTGTTTTTTACATATGGTCTAACCTGCTGTTTCAGCTTTTGGGGCTGATTTTTTGACTTAGGATGATTTTGTGAAAACGTTTTTTTCATTTCTGAAGGAAGCGTATTTTACTCAATACATGGCTAAAATCATGTTGCTGACTATAATTACTTACTTAGCAACGGTCACTGTTATTTATTTCTTTAAATTCCGGATTGCAAAGTTAAGATTATTACGGGCATCTGTAAAATTTGTATCGAGCTCTTTGGCTTTTAAAAAAATCTTCAATTGCTTTGGCTGTCTGACCCGTTTTCAGATACATAGTGTCTGAGCGGAAACTCAGTGTCTGAATCGAAAAGTTCAGTTTCGGGGCTTGCGAAGCGACAAAAAGCGGAGTCCGCCAGCTGGCGGATGAGCATTTTTGGAGCAAGCGTAACGAAGAAAATGGAGTTTTCGTTCAGACACTACATAGTGTAAAAAATCTGTCAAAGAATTTTTTCGGATTCAACGGATAACGTGCTATCAAATCATGGCCATCACATTATTTTTAGAAACTCCCTTTGAAGTAAACACAACAGTATCGTTGCTTAATCCCCAAAAAAGAATTGCTATTTCCGCAAGAAATAGTCTAAGATCCATGGGTAAGGGAAGAACAGAAATAAACGGTATAAAAAAATTATAGTACCTGGCAGGCCGAAAGCAAGTGAGATCACTTATCATAAACAGCAAAAGCATAAAAGTTAAGGGCGCGGGCAGGCACAGAACCACTTATCGGGCATCAAAAAAGACTTCCGTATATATCGGAATTGCTTATTAGGCGAAAAAACATGCAAATCAATACCTTCAAGGCTGCAACTGCATAGATTTTAAAGAAAATGATGCAAATCTCAAAGAAGTTCTTTTTGCCTTTACTTTAATTTTGCATGAGTCCCGTCACAAAATGGCGGATTTTTGGAATGTTTGCATCCACAAATATATGCCTTATCGCTTTCTTTTGCCATGAATAATAAAGGTGTAAATCCGGTTCCTTTATGAGAGCCGTCGCAAAAAGGCTGTTGTTTACTGTGGCCACACGCACACCAATAGTATTCTTTTCCTTTTTCCAGATTGAGAACAAACGGGGCTTTTTGAGCGATTTTTGGTTCCATAAATATTTATTTTTTTATGTTTTTATGTTTTACTATAACAACAAATGGAAAGTACTAATGTTAATACACTTATAATCAACAATATAATTATTTTTGACAAAAATACAGATATGTTTATTCCATTACTCAGAACAGATTTATAATGAAACAAAAAAAAATATTACACCCCCTCACATAATCCATTCAATAACTATTAATCAATAAAATAATTGTTATTGAGTAATCAACCCTCATTGAGTATGCCTTAAGATGCATACAACATTCTTCATTTTATTTTTTTAAAGCCAGCGAAGCGGCCCATTTGCAGACAATTTCTGTATCCGTTTTTGTGGGAATCTTATCCGGATCGGATTTTTTCATTCCCGCCGGAGGCATGCTTCCGCTTGTCATAGATTTACAAATGGCATTTGATTTTTTTGCTTGTTTTTTTTCCGGGTAAGTATCCCAGTCAGAAAAGCTCCAGATGGATTTAGCCATTCCGCTGCTGCCGGCATCGTGGCAACTGTTGCATGATTTCTTCAGTATCTTTGCAACATCCTCCGGAATAGGTTTTGCTGACCTGGCAATCTGATGCTGACTAACCGATCTTATAGGGAAGACCGCCAAAACAAGTGTACCAGCTAAAACAAACATTGCCGCATAAAAAAACTTTCTTGTTTTCATCTCTAACTTTTTAAATTTATACTGATTCAGGTACTTAATAACAGATATTCATTGCAAAGATAATGCATGATATATAAAAAAACAACAGATTTTAAAAATAATGCGATAAATAAGTTTTATATAAATGAATGCATATGCGATGATATTTTTGGTGTTTTATTAAAAATATTAATTTTATGCGCTCAGAGTTAATGTAATACCTCTGCCTGAAAACCATACGTAAAGACTTATGAGTCAGCAACAAAGCCCCGCACCTTTTCACATTGTCTGCTAAGTCATAAGCCAAAAATATGAAGCAAATAAAATGTTACACCTTCCGGCACTCATCATCGATTTAGCTATCATACTCGGTTCTGCAGCCCTTGTGACATTACTTTTCAAAAAATTGAAACAGCCTGTGGTGCTGGGATATATTATCTCAGGCTTTCTGGTGGGTCCCCACATCAAATTGTTACCTACTGGTGTAGAAGCAGATAACATTCAAATATGGGCAGACATTGGTGTCATATTTCTGTTATTCGGGCTTGGACTGGATTTCAGTTTCAAGAAGTTGATGAAGGTGGGACACATGGCATCAATTACTGCTATGACAGAGGTTACACTTACCATGCTTTTAGGCTATTGCATTGGAAAAATACTGAACTGGAATGATATGGACAGCTTGTTTTTAGGCGGAATACTGGCTATTTCTTCAACTACCATAATCATACGCGCATTTGATGAACTGGGGGTGAAAAATCAAAAATTCGCAGGTTTGGTTACCGGAGTCCTGGTCATTGAAGACCTTGTAGCTGTGCTGCTTCTGGTTTTGCTTTCAACAATTTCTGTCAAAAAAACTTTTGCCGGAGGAGAAATGTTTTATTCCATTATAAAACTGTTTTTTTTTCTTGTACTATGGTTTGTTTCCGGTATTTTTTTCCTTCCGACGTTTTTAAAAAAAATCCGGAAATTATTAAATGATGAAACGTTATTGATTATTTCACTGGCTTTGTGTTTTTCGATGGTGGTGCTGGCAGCCGATTATGGTTTTTCTCCGGCCCTGGGCGCTTTCATTATGGGGTCGGTATTGGCAGAAACTACAAAAGCTGAGAAGATAGAGTACATAACAAAATCTGTAAAAAATCTTTTCGGCGCCATTTTTTTTGTTTCTATCGGAATGTTGTTAGACCCGCAAATGCTCGGAAAAAATATAGTTCCTGTTATTGCTGCCACGCTGGTGCTTTTGGTGGGGAAACCCATTTTTGTAATTTTTGGTGCAATCCTTTCAGGGCAGCCTCTTAAAACAGCAATTCAGACCGGGATGAGCCTTTCACAAATCGGTGAATTTTCATTTATAATTGCAACCCTGGGGCTTACGCTTAAAGTAACGAGCAGTTTTTTATATCCTGTTGCTGTGGCGGTATCAGTGCTCACAACTTTTTTCACACCATATATGATCCGTTTTTCCAGGCCGGCCGGAAAACTTATTGAGTTTCTTCTCCCGCAAAAATGGAAGTCTGCCTTGGACAGATACAGTGTCAGCGCCCAGAATATCTCTGAGATCAGTGACTGGAAAAAAGTCCTGCGGGCTAGCTTCGTCAATATTATTATTTTTTCTGTGGTCATAATAACTATAATTTTACTGAGCACCCGGTATATAGAGCCTTTATTTTTTGTTCATAAATTCAGTCGCATATTCACGGCTATAATAACTCTTATCTTTCTTTCTCCTTTTTTATGGGCACTGGCGTTTCGGAGAACACAGCGTCAGGCGTACGCCAATGTATGGCAAAAGACATCTCTTCGCGGGCCATTGCTTGTTTTGCAATTATCAAGAATTGTTCTGGCGGTTTTATTCACCGGTTTTTTGTTTTATATGTTATTTTCTCCGTGGATTGCACTGGCAGGAGTATGTGCATCCATTATCATCCTGATCGTTTTTTCATCGAAGATCAAATTTTTTTACAGGAAAATTGAAACCCGTTTTATGCTCAATTTAAATGATCGCGAAATATTGAGCAAACCTTCAGATGAGGTTCTCACTTCATGGGATTCCCACATCACGACATTTGTTCTGAACGAACAGTCCATGCTGGCCGGCAGGTCATTATCGGAATTGAAGATACGGGAAAAATTTGGCGTTAACATCGTTATGATTGAACGCGGCGAACTTGTAATTAATATCCCCGGACGTGAAACCCGGATATTTCCTTATGACAAACTTACGGTTATAGGTACCGATGCACAACTCGAAAAATTCAACGCTTTTCTGGAAACATCAACCGTTGATAATCTGTCAACAGGGAACAAACCCAAAGTTTCCCTGTATCATTTTTCTATAGGTGATAATTCCGTTCTGATTAATAAAAACATCAGAGAATCAAAAATCCGGGAACAAACACAGGGACTTGTCATCGGTATTGAGCGCAAAGGAAAACAATTATTAAATCCCGAATCAGACGTTGTCTTTGAACTGAATGATAAGGTATGGCTGGTAGGAAATGAAAAGCAGATACTTGCCGGGGTGAAAAAATTCACAGGGCAGACATACCCGTTCCAACAGATTTAGCCTGGCAAATAGTTTCCCGGCCGGTCGTACCGGGTTGTGTTTATCCTTTATGCGGCACCGCTTCTGTTTATGGTTGTTGCAACGGATATACTCAGGTCAATGAATTAATCGTATCACTTAATTTTTGGGCTGATTTTTCCCAGCTGTATTGCAGGGCTTTCTGATACCCGCGGCGGATGAGTTCCTTTCTGTAGGCATCATCCGACAGCACCTTAACAATGCCTGCAGAGATGCTGTCTGTGCTTAAAGGATCGACATAGCAGGCGGCATCGCCGAATATTTCCCTGAAAACAGGTATGTCGGACAACACCACCGGACAGCCCAGCGACATGGCCTCCAGCGGAGGAATTCCGAATCCCTCGTACAAGGACGGATATACAAAAGCCATTGCGTTTTTGTACAATGATGCCAGTTCATTATCCGGCACATAGCCAACAGAGTTAGCAAGGATTTCTTCAGACATTTTCATATTGAACAAGGGGGAACTTCGTCCGGCAAGCACCAGTTTGGTGTCTTTTGCGATACCGGAATTTTCATAGGCTTTAACCAGGGTGTCGAGATTTTTCCGGGGATCCAGCGATGCCACTGTGAGTATATACCGCCCCTTTTGTAATGCTTTCGCAGATAGATTATTGGTTAAGGTGCCTGAAACGGCATTATGGATGATCACAAACTTTTCATCGGGTATGCTGAGCCATCGTTGAATTTCGGTTTTGGAAAACTCGCTCACGGTAATGACTTTTTTCGACAACCGTGTAAAAACAGGTGTAATTAACCGGTAATAAGTGCCATAAACCTTCGAAAACCATTCGGGATGAAAATAAAAAGTAATATCATGAACAGTGACAATGCGGTTTTTATAAAACAACGGACCCGGGCTGCCGAAATTGACTAACAGTGGCTTTTTGCGGGTCAGAAGATACAGGGGAAATTCGATCTGTTCCCAGAGTACGCCCGAAAAGAGTCCAAACTTAATTATCCTGCATTTCAACTGGTATTCTTTACGGATTTTCCTGGGGGCAAGAAGGATAACTTCTGCCCCGCCGGCAGTAAGCGCCTTGCAAAGTTCGTATGAAAACCGCTGAATGCCGGTCATTTTTTGTGTTAGAAAATGGCCGTTGATATATATTTTGTTCATAGTTTCCGAAACACTTAATTCAAATTTTTATGGAAATCTCATTACTTTCTGCCAAATAATTTCCACATGAACTGTTTTATTATATAGAGAAAATAAAAATAATACCCATACCCTCTTTCCAGTTTATAAATTTTGTCTTTCAGCGAAAGTACGAGTTTGTCACGGGGAATCGCCTGTTCTAATCCGCTGATAGTATCAACTTTTTCGGTCGGATCTTCCCGGTAGGAAGCGTAAAGTTCATTTATGACATCGAAAAGGTTGTCGCGGACACTCTTATTTAATTCCGGATCATTGCAGCGTGCTATAAGACATAAATAATATTCTAATAAATTATAGTTGAGAAAAACCTGTCCTTTTTGATGGGCGCGGTATGTCAGGGAATTTTCATGAATCCTGTACCAGATCACCGGCCTGGCAAAATAATAATAGGACCCTTTAAACGACAACAAAGTCCACAGCAGCCAATCCTCACACATCGGGAATATTTGATTATAGCTATAAGATATTCCGGTGAGCGCTTCTTTTCTGACACAGACGGTCGAGGTGCAAATCCTGTCGCTTTTCAGATAATATGGCTCATCCTGCAGGCGGTATTTCCTGTCTGAATACCCGATAATAAAATCGTGTTCCAGATTTTGTGCGCCGGCAGGCAGGTTTTTTACCTTTATCTCTCCATGAATTAAGACCACATCGGCATACTTATTAAAAATGTCAATATATTGACTTAATATTCCCGGAAGAATAATGTCATCGGCATCGAGAAAATAGATAAATTCGCCTTTGGAATCCTCAATACCCACTTTTCGTGTAGTACTCACGCCTTGGTTCACCCCGCCCGGATGCCTTAGAATCCTTATTTTCGGAGCTTTTTTCTCATATATCCGGCAAATTTCCAGCGATTGGTCTGTCGAACCATCATCAACCAGGATGAGCTCAAACATGTCATACCCGCAGTTCAGAACAGAATCGATTGTTTCAGCAATAAACTTTTCTGCATTATAAAACGGAATGATGAACGATACCATGGGTGTCATAATGTTGTGCCTTTAAGTGGAAACCTTTCTTTCACCTTGGTGATCCAGGGAAAAATTTCATAATAAACCTTTTGATATTTTGTGCGGTGGGTTACCAGGTCATAAAACTGATAGATCAGATGCCTTCGTAAAAGTACGTTTTTTTTACCTAAGAGTTGTTTTAACAGTAAATAAACCAGCGCAATAAGCCACTTCAGATAGGGTGCAATGAAATTGTTTTTATTACCCGGAGCGTTTTTATATGCCATTGAATAGATGATAAACAATGTGCTGCCGCTTGTTTTCACCTGTTTCTTAATGGTTTTCAGGGTAACCCTTCCGCGACTGATATCATGACGGTACCACAATCTGTCGTCGAAATACAGTTTACTGCCCGAATAGATCACGGCGTGTGAAAGCTCAACATCTTCGCCCATTGCAGTTCCGGGGCCAGTATGGTTGATAAAATGAAAACCACATTTTCTGAGGAATTCCCATTGTGTTTTTCTTATAACAGAACCTGCTCCCCATATAGAGTAATCGCCTTCGGATAAATAACCCGATTTTTCATGATGTTTTCCGCAAGCAAAGGCCTGCTGCCATTTTTCAAACCATGCCGGCATTTCTTCTCCCCTGAATTCAGCTTTCCCGTAGCCTCCCAAAAGGCCGGTTTCGGGTTTTTCCCTGAAAATCTCCGAAACAGTTTTAAGATATAGGGGTTGCAGCCAGTTATCATCGTCGCAGACAAGCATCAACTCATATTTGGCCTCGTCATATCCCTTAATTAGTGCAAAGGATTTACCCATCCTCGGTTCATTGATAATCCTGAAAGGGATATCTTTTTTCATGTGGGACATGAAACTCCCGGCAACCGCAATGGTATCATCCGTGGAACCGTTATCTACCAGCAGTATCTCCCATGGAAAATCCCCCGGTATTTCCTGCTGGTCCAGCGCATCGAGTGTTGGAAACAGGCGATGTGCCCCGTTGTGAGTACAAATAATGACTGAAATACCGAATGGAGCCATTACTAAGTATTTTGTAATAATTATGTGTTACTGAAATTAATTTTTAATGAATTTCAACAAAGCTTTCTTGTTTCATCTTACTGAACTATCTATGAATTATTCCGAAAACCTGGTACGTAATTCAATGGCAAGATAGTGAAAAACGGCCGAATGAATACTTTCAACAATACCGAAATCATCCAGTGGTATGTGTAAATTAATTTCTGACAGCCGTTTCAGTTCGCCACCATCGAAACCCGTGATGCCAACCACAGTCATGTTTTTTGAGTGTGCATAATGTACGGCACTTATAACATTTTTACTGTTGCCCGAGCAACTGATGGCAATAAGAACATCACCCTCTTCAGCAAAAGTCTGCAATTGATATGAAAATATATTTTCGTATCCGAAATCGTTACCGACCGCGGTAATAAAGGATATATTATCCGTAAGGCTCAACGCTTTGACACGGCATTCTTTTTCCTGATAAAAAATACGTGCTCTTGAAAGGTCCTGTGCCAGGTGTGACGCATTGGATGCCGATCCGCCATTGCCAATGATAAAAATGGTTTTATTATTTATTCCTGCATTAAATATAAGATCAATTATCGCTTCTGTGTTCTCACTGGTAATTAAATCCAGGTTTTTTTTCAAATTTTGTATAAAACTGTTTATTTCCATGTATACCTCCTGTAGTTAAAAATAATTTTAGAGCCGTCCCGTTCAAAGATAATGGGCATTTCCCTGTATTCCGAAAAAGATTTTTTCAGTTTCTCAACATGCTCACCTCTGCAATAAGCAAGTAAAAATCCGCCTCCGCCCGCTCCCAGGATTTTTCCGCCTAATGCCCCCGAGGCCATTGCTTTCTGATACATTTCATCAATGAACGTATTAGAGATGTTGCTGGATAAGCTTTTTTTGACTTCCCAGCTGGTGTTCAGCAGCCGCCCGATCTGGTCAAAATCATTTTTCAGAAGAAGTTCTTTGGCTTCGTGAACAAATGACTTCATTGTCAGTAACTGATCTGCATGAACATGGATATGCTGTTTCTGCTCCGTGAGAATATCGCTTGATTTTCGTGTGATGCCGGTATAAAAAAGATGCAGATTTGAGTTCAGTAGCCTTTTGTTATAATCAGACATTTCGATACGGTTTACTGTTACGGATTCGTCTTTTCTGAAAATGATTTCGCACAGCCCGCCGTAAGCGGCTATATACTGATCCTGTTTTCCTATAGGTTTTTTCAGGATATTGATTTCAATATCACAGGCTTCTCTTGCGAGTTGTTCCGCAGTAACCTGAATGCCCCGGAAAGCATACAACGCATTCAACAACCCGACAATGACACTGCTTGATGATCCCATCCCCGACCCTTCCGATGGGATATCAGCCACCATGGTGATTTCTATGGCCTTGCGGACACCCGTTTTTATCATGGCCTCGCGGACAAGTTCGTGCCTGATCTCCGACACAGACGAAACACGCTCTTTCTGCGAGTAATTGATTACGATATCATCATCGAATTTTTCGTTAATGATTACAAAAATGTATTTATCAATAGCCGTGCTGACCACACAACCCTCATGTTCCTTATAAAAATCCCTGAAATCGGTTCCTCCTCCGAATAAACTAATTCTCAAAGGCGTTTGCGAAATTATCATGTTCGTTTTTTAATATGTTTTTTCCAAATTTCCTGTGCGGTTTTATAATCCTCAACGGATCCGATATCAATAATGCATTTATCCGTTTTTAAAACATACATTTTATCAGTGATAAGCGGCATAACGGATTTCCCGAAATCAAGCGGAATATCCGGAAAATGCAAATCATAATTAAAGATTTCCCGGTTCAGCACCCCGATCCCGGCATTGGCATAATTCGTTCTGGGACACAACGGCTTTTCTTCAAAACTGATGACCTTTCCGGTATGTAAATCATATTCAAATATCCCTTTTTCCGTAGGCTTATCCGTTTCATAAATAAAGGTCGTAAAGACAGAATCCACTGATTTATGAAAATCAATTATTCCGGTCAACGAAACATCCGTAAGATTATCAGAATACAGCAGCAAAAAATCATTGTCGTTTTCAAAAAAATGTTTATTGGCAAAGATTGTGCCTGCACTGCCCAGCAACTGTGGTTCATAAACCAGTGTGATGCCGATTTTGTTTTTTCTTCGTTTAACCGATTCCTGAACTTTTCCGGCCAGGTAATGGGTGTTTATCAGTACATCGGAAATATTTTCGCTTTCAAGTAAATCAAGCCAGTGATAAAGAAGTGGTTTGTCGTCAATAGTTAGAAGGCACTTGGGCTGGTCATCTGTCAGCGGCCTTAAACGTGTGCCCAGGCCTGCCGAAAGTAATATCGCTTTCATTATTATCTGTTATGAATACTGAATTATAAAGTGCCGCTTATAAAATGAACAAGGATTTAATAACCATCAAAATTAATGATTTTTCTTTAAAATGCGTATTGACGGTTTCCTAATGGTTGAATCTTTTTTTGAGGTGGCAGAAATAAAGATTCCTCATTTCGTACCGATAGCTATCGGTGCTGCATTCAGAATTCCTAATTTCCGTCCATTTCACAAGCTGGTGTGCCTGAAACTTGCTACAGGTATATAAATACAAACAACTCACAAACATATGTATAATATATATAATCAATACTACAGGATTATTTTTTTAGGTTTTAGAATGATTGCCGTCAAATCAGTACTTTTGTTGTGTGAAAACACTACTAATATACCCCCCCTGCGGATCAATAACTGAGAATTTTCATGTTATGCCCCTGGGTGTTTGTGCGCTTAAATCATTTCTGGTGGTGAATGGCAGGGAAGCCAGTGTTATGGATCTAAACATGAAAATGTTCCTGAAAAATGACCATAAAGAATTATGGCAGGAAAAAAATTTAAACCTGTGGATAAATAAAACTGATTTTTATAAGAAAATACTGCCGGTATTGGATATGGAGGAGATGTTGGATCTTATCCTATCCAGGGACGATGATATTGTCGGGTTTTCAATCAATCATGCCTCTGTGAATACTTCGCTGATTCTGACGAGGGAAATCAAAAAACATTCACAAAAAAAAGTCATTTTTGGCGGCGCCGGGTGTTATGAGGCTTATCTCGAAGAATATTTAAAAAGCGGTGTTGATGCCATAGTGAAAGGAGAAGGAGAACTGACGTTGCTGGAACTCACTGAAGATTTCAGGTTATGCAAAGGGGTTTATATGCTTCAAAACGACACGGCTGTTTTTGGCGGTAACAGAGAACTGATTGACATTAACACCCTGCCGTTCCCTGATTTTGATGATATCATTGAGGATTATAAAAAACATAACCCCTATGCGTGGGTGACTTCCTCCTTTTTAAGAGGGTGTACCAACCGCTGTGCTTTTTGTGATGAAAGTCCCTATTGGCAGAGAATACGTCAGCGTTCACCCCGGAATATTGTTGATGAGCTTCTGTTTCTAAAATCGAAATACCAAACGGGAGGCTTCACCAAAGGGGATTCAACATTGGTTGATGCTGCGGAAACCATGTTTCAGATCTGCGATCTGATCAAAGAAAATAATCTTAAAATCGAATGGTCATCACAGGCCAGGCCCGAAAAATGGCTTACCCTTGAACTTTTGCAGAAAATGTATCATGCCGGTTGCAATGCGCTGAGTTTTGGCGTAGAAAGCGGCAGCCAGAGGATACTTGATAAAATGAACAAAAAACTGAATGTCGGGGTCATTGAACAGGTGATCAAAGATGCCAAAAATGCAGGGATTGCGGTTACTGTCAATTTGATGGTAGACTCTCCCGGTGAACGGGTTACTGATTTTTTTAAAACCATTATGCTGATCATAAAAACCAGGGGGTATGTACATACAATAAATGTATCCACAGCCGGGATCCCCTACCGAAGCGACTGGTACAGAAATCCTTCCAAATACGGAATTGTGAATGGCCGGCGCTGGCACTCCAAACATTACAGAAATAATTTTATAACAGCGGGAATTAAAAAAATTATTTTGAATGGAATTAAAAAAATTATTTTTTGTTTAATCCGGAAAAATAAAAAGAAGTAAAGTTGTTGCCATTTAAATGCCTGATGAAATTAGAGTACATTACTTGTGCTATCGGATTAATTTATTATACAGTCTTTTATTTCACATAACATTGTGAAGAATTATAGTCTTAGAAACTGTTTTGATTTTATGTTACATAAGATTTATGATGGATTTTTTAGCGAAACGAGGCAGATTTTGCAGACATCGTTTATCCTATGTCGAAAAATCTAACGAAGTTGCAGCAAAAAAGACGCATAAAGATATGGAAAGATAAAATCAAAACAATTTCTTAATATGCTGCCAGGCTGTTTAATTTTATTTATTTTTGTTTTCTATTTCTGTGGTAATCACACAAAATTTAAAGCATTTAAAAGCGAAGAAAGATCACCTAATTGTTTATTATGCAACAAAATACAAATAAAAATCTCCTGATCATTTATCAGGACACCCCTAAAAATTTAAATACCGGCATATTGAACAGTTTGTTTGATGTAATGATTGTTCCTAAGGTAGCCGAATTAAATCTCCAGGATTTCAAACTCAAAGGCAATCCCCTGGTAACAAGCTATAATGATATACTGTATGCAACAGATCCGGATTTGGTTTTTTTTATAAGTTCTTCGGAATTCAATAATCAGCTTGTAAAAAAGTTTTTGAGTTTTAATGGATTGGATAAGGACTTTGATTTTTTCCTCAGCACTAAAAAGTATACGCTGATCAGTTCACTTTCAGGCTTGGTAGTAAAAAAAGAAGTCCTTTTAAGGATGGGTTTCCTGGGCAAACATACATTCAATAATTTATATTTAAATTTTCTGATCAACTATTCGCTTTTTTATGGAATGGTTCCCGAATACGCCTTCCATAAGCTTAAAATAGCAAGCCGGGATTTTAAAACATATTCATACTGGAACTATTATGAGGATAAATTTTACCAGAGCAACCCATTATATAAAAATATTTATATAAGTATTGGCCCCGGAATGGATGCTGCCCTCACAAACAATTTTATTAAAAAAAGAATTGCGTCTTCCATGAAAAAGAAAATGAGTACATCCTTATCTGAAATTGATAATTTCATTTATGCCAATACTTTTCTGGCATATTGGTAGTTTTAAATTAGTTAACAGAAATAAATAAAAGCAATGAATGAAAATCTGGAATTAAACATTAAAGAATTGTATGAGAATAAGACAATTCTTAAATCATATCCTATTAAAATATTTCTGGAAATCAGCCAAAAATGCAACCTAAAATGCATTATGTGCGATCATGAGAATTATTCATCTGAACAAAAAGATTTTTCAATAGAATTATTCGACAAGATTAAACCCGTGTTGCATAAGGCAGAAGAAGTTAATTTTTTTATGGTTGGGGAACCTACATTGTCAGAATACCTGCTTGGGTTTCTTGAGGACACAAAAACATATTCCTTTGTCCCTAAAATATTTACGAATGGAACGATTCTCAATGAAAAAATATTAAATGCTTTTGACGAACGGGGCATGTTCCTTAATATTTCTATTGAAGCGGCCACCCCTAAAATATATGAATTAATCAGAGGGGTTTCCTGGGAACACTTTGAACGCAACGTTATAAAATATGCAGACAGATATAAGCATCGGAAAAATGACAGGTTTCATATCCGCCTCAGCAGTTCTGTTGCTATTGATCACATATCTGAAGTGGTTAATTTAGTTGAGTTTGCAAGGAAAATGGAAATCCGGGATATTTTTATTGCGGCTATTGATAATTGGATTGTATCAAACAGGCACCTTACCGTCGATGCTAAAAAAGCTGTTTTCTATTTCAATAAGGGAAGAGAACTTGCCGACAAATACGGTATCCGGTTTTCGTGTCCGAGAAAAATCGGGGATTATGTTATTGAAAACAATAATAACTGGAAAGATTTTCCATTGCCCGTAGATAAGTATACCAATACTTATTCTGAATCATTCAACCCGAACCCGTTTACCAAAGAATGCGGTTTTCCTTGGATACAAACGGTAATCAGAGCCAATGGCGATGTGCTCGCATGTTGCCAGGGACGGCATCTCATGGGCAATTTAAATGAGAATACGTTTGATAACATATGGAATGGGGCTAAATATCAGGCTTTAAGAGCCCAATCTAACTTTGACCACTGCTTGGGGGTGGGATGCAATATGATTTATTACTCTGTATGGGCGCATCAAATGTCAAAATCAACACCTCCTCCGGAAATGTTTTTTTGTAATAAGCCCTGATCTTATGCATTCAGTATTGTTCAGCAGGAATTTATAAAAAATTTTTTAAGATGAATTTGATCTGAGGAATGGGTTCATTTATAAAGTCTGCAAAAGATCCGGCTGCAAATAATATCTATCTGGTTCAGCCTGTTTTTTCAAATTAATTCTTCATATTTTTATTTTAAATTGTTCCAGTAAATAATTTTAAGTAAATGGCCGCTTCAATAAGACCAAAGAAATCAAAATTGCTTGTTACATTAGCTGATGAACATTTTATTCAACAGGCCAGGCAATTATTTTCAAGTGTCTATTGGAATGCAGGATGGGACGGAGACTACATGCTTCTGAGCCATGACATTCCGGAAGAAAAATTAAAATGGTTCATCGATAAGGGAATCCTGATTATGAAATGCAAACCATTTTATTTTGGCGCTATGGGGGATGATGATTATCCGAATTGTGTTTTGGATAAACTTTATCTTTTTACTGAAGAATTCAAAAAATGGGAACTGGTTGTTTTTCTTGACTCAGATATTATTGTCAAAGCATCTTTGGATAAATTGTGTAAAACAAAAAGGTTTTCCAGCCCCCAAACATGCAATAAAAACTTTTGGGATTATTTTTCAAAAGATGATTGCAACGTGCTTGAAAATTTACAGAAAGAATATAATCTTTACCGACCGGCTTTCAATTCAGGAGTAATATCGTTTGATACGAGAATAATTGAGCACGACACCGTTGACAGATTAATTTCTATTTTCAAGAAATATGCAAAAATCTCAAACGGTGATGACTCTATATTGAATTTATTTTTTTATGACCAATGGGAAAAAATCCCCTTGGTTTATAATTCAATAGCATATTCACATGATCAAAAAAAACACAAGGCGATCATTCTGCACTTCAATAATCCGGTGTTGTGGCAAAAAAAAAATCTGAGGCCATGGGATAAGGGAAATCTCTATTACGAAGAATGGAAAACCAATCTTGACAAAGCCGAATTTATTGATTTAAATAAAAAACAAAGAGGAAAAAAATGGAATATCGTTCAAATATATTATTATTCATTCGTTTTAAAAACGTTTTTTTTCAAATATCGCATAAAAAAGCAAATAAAATCTTCACCCTTCCGAATCAAGATGGCATCTTTTTTACGCTACAAACTTCCCGCGTTTTTTGATTATATTAAAAAAACGCCGGACAGGCTTATAGGGAAAATTGGCATGTGGATAAAAAAAAACAATGCAGGTTTATACAATAAATTAGTAAAAATAAAAGGTCGAAAATAAAAGGAACTAATACTCATGTATGTCATTGATTTTCTATGCATGTGTGTCAGGAGTAATGAAGTTGCTAATAAATACAATCCGGTTTTGTATCAGAAACTAAAAAAACAAAGGGGTGAAAAGTAAAAGAGACTTGTTGGTAACATTAGCTGACAGAAACTATATTCAACAGTCGAAGCAGCTTTTTTCCAGTGTTTATTGGAATGCAGGGTGGACAGGAGATTATATGCTGCTCAGTCATGAGATTCCCGAAGAAGATCTGAAATGGTTTCGTGATAAGGGAATTTTAGTCAAAGAATGTAAGCCGCTTGATAATAAATCGATCACTTACGTTTATCCGCCCGTAGTTCTTGATAAATTCTACCTGTTTACCGAAGAGTTCAAAGCATGGGAAACTATTGTTTTTCTTGATTCAGACATCATTGTTAAGGCGCCCATTGACGGGTTAACAAAAATAAAAAGCCTGGGGGCCGCACAGGATCTGTATTTTAATAAATTACACACCCAACTGTATAATCCTGGGAAAAATTGTTTTAACAATAAAGTTTATGATCTTAATATCCCTGCCTATAATACAGGCGTATTTGCCTTTAACACCCGTATTATAAAACCGGAAACTTTTGATGAGTTGGACCATTTTTTCAAAGATAATGTTGCAGAATTTAAGTACCTGGACCAGGCAACATTAAATCTGGTCTTTTATAAACAATGGGAAAAACTGCCAAAAATATATAATATTTTTTATGTGTACCCCCATTTCTGGTTGCCCCGTATATTGAAATATCCCATAATCCATTTCGTTAAATGTCCGGAGCATCCTTTATTATGGGATATAAAAAATCCCTTTTATGCCGAATGGAAAAAAAATCTGGAAAGAGCGGAATTAATGAATTTGGGGGAAATACAAAAAGTAAAAAAATGGGGTGCCTGTAAAATCAATTTGTTCTCATTTTTGTTCACTGTTCACTTACACATATATCTGGCGCCATACCGGCTAAAACATATTTTTTTCATTTACGATATACAGTCGTTTTTTAAATTCCGAATTCAATATTTTTTTGCAGAAGCCATAAAAACCCCCAACCGCCTCATTGGTAAACTAGGAGCAAGAATACAAAAATACAGCCCGAATTTATATAAAAAACTTAGAAAATAAATGGTTGAAGGTAGAAGAAATCTGCTCGTAACTTTGGCAGATAAAAAATATCTGAATGAAGCAAAACAATTATTTTCGAGTGTTTACTGGAATGCCGGATGGCAGTGGGATTACATGTTGCTCAGCCATGAAATTCCAGACGAAGACTTATTATGGTTTAAAAATAAAGGAATATTAATTAAAGATTGTACCCCTTTATTTGATAGAAAAACCGGAGAATTCGATTATCCTCCGGTAATCTTTGATAAGTTTTATTTGTTTACGCCAGAGTTTAAAAAGTGGCAGACTGTAATTTTTCTGGATTCGGATATTATTGTAAAAGGGTCTCTTGACCAACTAACCAAAATCAAATATTTCGGTGCGGTTCAGGATATTTACTTTAATAAACTCTACGCTCATTTTTTTAATCCTGATAAGAACAAATACCTGGACAAAACTTATAATCTTAATGTTGCAGCATTCAACTCGGGAGTGTTCTGTTTCAACACGGCTATAATCACTCCTCAACTTTTTTCCGAATTAAACAAGCTCGTAAAAAACCACATTTCCGATTTCCGTTATCCCGAGCAGGCGGCATTAAATCTGGCCTTTTACGGAAAATGGAAAAAAATGCCGTGGATTTACAATACCTACCTGATTTTTCATAAGTTCAAACTTCCGAAAAAAATAAAACCCATCAATTTACATTTTTTTGCCACACAAAACAATCCGCTATGGAATCCGGAGAACCCATTCTATCAGGAGTGGGTCATTAATAGGGAAAGATCTGAATATATTGATTTGAACAAAATACAAAAAGTAAAAAAATGGAATCCCGTTAAAATCTGGTTTTACAATTTGAAGATGTATGTTTTAATCCTGGGAACTTTAGCACCAGATAGAATTAAAAAATTCTTTTACATTTATGATATTTGCTCATTCTTTGTTCATATAGTACCCTACAATATACAAAGTATTAAAAAAACGACAATCAGGTTTTTCGGTAAAATTGGAACTGTTGTTCGAAAACAATATCCGAATTTTTATAATAAAATTAGACGTTTGATTAAATAGCATCGGTGATCGTATTGACAAAAAACAAGGATTTCCCCATAAAAAATATGATTGTAAAATACATATCAATAAGGAATTGTAAAGATTTTACCTGAATCTGACATGTTTTTTTACAAAGTCAAAAAATACAAAAACCCTTATATTCAAGGCCGTTTTCCCTGAACCGCATAAGGAAGGAAAAGATAAAGATTGTTCTTTTAGGCCGTATTGGCGCGCACTCAAGCTGGTAAGACTACCTTCTATGTAATAGGTTCCAGCCCGCACTGTCTTTTCGGTATAAGAAGACACAGACTCAACCATCAATGTTGGGTTGTGTCCAGTGTTTTATAGCCTAATGTGATCATTCAAAATCAAGAAACTAAAAATTATAAAAAAATATGCCGGCACCCCTTGCTAAAAATATTTGTCGTAAACAAAGTGCTTTTTTCAAGATAAAAAATAAGTACAGGGCGCTTCTAAAAACAAAAAGTTTGAGGCAGTCGAAGTTCTGAAAACCTCAGTGTACTGTGCGTATAGGAGGATTTAAAGAACAAAGACAAACGGAGAAATTGAAGTTTTAGAGGTGCCCTTTATAATGTAACAATTTGTAATGATTTTCCGTATAATGCTATAATGATGGTTTTATTTTGATTTGGTAATGCAGTTTTTTTATTTATGTCATTCATTGTATAATCACTTTGTTATATCACATCATCAGAATAAAATTATTATGAGTTTGCATTTTGTTATTTTTTTTACAAACTATTTTTTATATTAATTTTTTTGTCGTCATTTTTTTATTTTTTGTATTCATTATTTGCTTGAAGTACGTTTTTTTTGGGGTATTATAATATTTTTCATATCTTTGCAACGAATTATTTTCAGTTATTATCCCGAAACAGGGTTTTATGCTACATAATATAAATATAAAATGGGAACAAGCAACAGTGTTTATTTTAAGTTTAAGACATACTGCAGCGTTATTTTCGGCCCGTCTGTAAGCATAAAAAATCATCTTACTCCAAACCAACTGAAATCGCCACAAAAAACTCTTACTTACCCTGCTGTGAAAAAAATTATCAATAAAACAGGTTTTTTCGCTAAGAATTGCTTGCTATCTGGATCTTTTATCAGCATGACGGACTGTAATATCGTCTTGTAAAAATATTTAGTAAAGTTACGTTTGTTTTGATTAAAAACCATTTACGAAAGGATCGGCTCAATATAATCATCCAACAAAACAAATAAATATATAAATATATAAATTCAAGATTCCCCTGATATGGAACATATTTAAAAAGAACAGGTGTTATCCAAACAGAACATAAATAAAAAAGTGACATTGGCAAAAAAAAGTAATTTACTGGTCACTCTGGCTGATAAAAATTACGTTCAGCAGGCCAAACAACTGTTTTCAAGTGTTTACTGGAATGCCGGATGGGATGGCGACTATATGCTTCTGGCCCATGAAATTCCGGAAGAAGAACTGAAGTGGTTTCGTGAAAAAGGCATTTTGATAAAGATTTGCGAGCCTTTAGAAGACAAAAAAGAAAAATATGTTTACGCTCCGGTGGTTCTGGATAAATTCTATCTGTTTACCGAAGAGTTTAAACAATGGAAGAATATTGTTTTTTTGGATTCAGACATTATTGTCCAATCGTCGTTGGATGGGTTAACAAAAATTGAAAATTTCGGTGCGGTCAGGGATATCGATTTTAAACTGTTAGATACATACTTTTTTAACCCGGAAAAAATACAATCCAAAAATATAAATTACAAATTAAATGTGCCTGCTTTTAATTCCGGAGTTTTTTCATTTAATACGGATATCATTACTCCGGACATGTTCCGCGAATTAAACAGGCTTTTTTCCGAAAATCACAAAGAATTTAAATACCTGGATCAGGCAACCCTAAACCTTTATTTTAATAACAACTGGCAAAAATTACCATTGCTCTATAATATTTTTGTGGTTTGCTTTAATTTCAGGTTACCGGCTAAGATACAAGGTATCATCCTGCACTTTATTACAACCCCGGATCATCATCCGGCCTTATGGTCTCCAGAAAATCCTTATTATCACGAATGGAAAGCAAATCTGGAGAAAGCAGAATTAATTGACCTCACAAAAATTCCAAAAGTAAAAAAAATGAAGGTCTTACAGATGCAATATTATTCTGTTCTCTTGAAGATTTTATCCCACGAACATATCAGGCACAAAATACATATCTTTCAAATCAATTATTACAAATTCTCAACTTCTTTAAAACATCTCTTTGGTTTGCCCAAACGTATGATTGGATTTTACGGAAGTATTATAAAAGATAAAAATCCTGTCTTATATAATAGATTATTAAAAATTAAAAATAAAACATAAACAAATATGCTATATCAATCCTTTTTCATGGGCGACCAGTGAGAACAATGAATTAAAAAAATGTGCAGCATGGATAAAAGAAGAAACCTGTTGGTTACCCTGGCCGATAAGCATTATGTATCCCAGGCCAAACAGCTGTTTTCAAGTGTATACTGGAATGCGGGCTGGAAAGGGGATTTGATGCTGCTGAGCCATGACATTCCGGATAGTGACCTGAAATGGTTTACTGACAAAAACATCCTTGTGAAAAAGTGCAACCCGATAAGCGACAAACGAATCGGATTAAATTATCATCCGGCGGTTCTTGACAAGTTCTATTTGTTTACCGAAGAGTTCAAAAAATGGAAAAACATTATTTTTCTTGATTCAGATATCATTGTAAGGTCATCTATTGATTATCTGACACAGGTTAAAAGTATCGGAGCTGTCAGGGATGTCAATTTAAGCAAATTAGGTTCACATTTTTTTGACCTCCCAAAAAATCAGTCAGGAACGTGTATTTACGATATGAAAACCTCTGCTTTTAATTCCGGTGTCATTTCCTTCAACACAGATATCATTACGCCCGAGACCTTCAATGAATTATGCAGTCTTTTCAATGAACATTCCGGCAACTCAAAATACGGGGAACAACCTGTATTGAACCTCTACTTTTATAAGAAGTGGGAGCATCTGCCCCTGATCTATAACCTTTTTATTATCTCTTTTAATTTAAAATTACCCAGGCGCTTTAAGAGTATCATCATTCATTTTCTTCACGGAAAAGATCACCCTGCATTATGGGATACCGCCAATCCTTTTTATGCCGAATGGAAAACGAACCTTGAAAAGGCAGATTTAATTGATCCGGGGAAAATCCAAAAATCAAAACATTTGAACACTTTTCAGATAACGTTTTATTCTGTTTTATTAAAAATAATGTCGTACATACGTATCCGCCAGTTCATATATAGCGCCTATCGCGGCTCAGGCATTTTTAAAGCCTTTATCATAAATATCATTAATACTCCGAACAGACTCATTGGAATAATTGGTAATCATCTAAAAAGAAATAATTCTGATTTATATTATAGATTAAAAAAAATAAAAGACGGAAAATAACAACATATGAATTACAGTTAAACGCCCCCGGAACAAAACGACTAAATTTCAGAAACATGTCATCACTTTTTGATTAAAACTAATTGATAAAACACTTTCCTTATGACAACAACCTGTTTTCCTCCTTATAAATTTGAATTTAATACTGTTAGAAGTCGAATTTAATATATTGTTTAATAATATATAAAACTAGCCGGTTTGAATGATCGTATAAAATAAACCAATCGACATGGAAAAAACAAAAAATTTGCTGGTCGCTTTAGCCGATAAAAATTATATCGATCAGGCGAAACAACTGTTTTCAAGCGCTTATTGGAATGCCGGATGGAACGGAGATTATATGCTTCTGGCTCATGATATTCCAGAAGGAAAACTGAAATGGTTTCATGAAAAAGGAATACTGGTCAAACACTGTAAACCATTAATTAAAAAAAAATTAAATTGCCCCTTACCTCCTGTTGTATTCGATAAACTCTATCTTTTTACCGAAGAATTTAAAAAATGGAGAACTATTGTTTTTCTTGATTCAGACATGATAGTAAAAGCGCCAATAGACGAATTAACGAAAATAAAATATTTTGGAGTTACACGGGATATATATTTTAATAAGCTGAAGTCGCAATTATTCGACCCCACCAATAACCAGTATAATAATATTACATACGATATAAATGTCCCTGCTTTTAATTCCGGAGTTATTTCCTTTAATACCGACATTATAACCCCGGACACGTTCAGTGAATTATTACATCTTCTGAAAATAACATCAGAATATAAATACGGAGAACAACCCGTTTTAAACCTGTATTTTTATGAAAAATGGGAAGAACTACCCTCCGTTTATAATGTAGTTGTAAATTATCATGGCACAAAAACACAGAAAAAAATTAAAAGCATTATCCTGCATTTTGCGGCATGTCACGGCGAAGTACGTTATTCCTTATGGGACCCCAAAAACCATTATTATAATGAATGGAAGACAAATCTTGAAAAAGCAGATCTAATGGACCTGAACAATATTCCGATAATTGCAAAATGGAGCCGGTTTAAAACAAATTTTTACTCAACAATAAATAATATTGATTTCCTGACCTATAAAAATCGTACGCGATTTGCTTTATTTTTCAAATATCATGTAAAACCAGTGTTATTTTACATCATTAAAACTCCTGACCGGCTTATAGGCCTCACTGGCCTGGTAATTAAAATAATCAGCCCAGGCCTTTATTATGTATTGAAGGGACAGGAAGATATTGATGTTTTTACTGATGAACCGGTAGAAAACAGTAAGCCAAACTGAGTGCTTTTTTTATATTCAGAAGAATTTATGGATGAATGACGGGAACAATACCGACAGATGGACACTACAGGAAATGCCTGTTAAAAACCCTGATTAAACACCCTGGTATTGTACCTAAAAAAGCCGGGCAGGGATCGAGCCATTTTTGCCAACCATGTACCTGCCCGGGAAAGTAAAAAATCGACAATACAAAATTAGTACAACAAAACGCAAAGAACATGCGATTTGGTTTTTAAAATTTAATTGATCAGCACAATAATAATCTTTAGATTTTATTTAGCAGTTCTATTGCTTTGGCTTTGTTGATCCGGATATTGTAATAATTGAACAGCGTTGTTGTCGCTGGTTCGTCCTCAATAAGGTCGAAGGATAAATAACGGTCGGGCAGCGGAGGAAAGTATAATGTGAAGTACAGGTTGTCCACAGTGCTCCTAAAATGATGTTTATCGGGCTTAACAGGAATATTTTCGGCTTTCAGCATTTGTAGCTTTTCTTTGCTGTGATGGATGCGGATGAATGTTTCAGGATGAATATTCACCCATCCGCCGCGGATATAAAAAGAGTCGGTTTGATGCCCGAAATCAATGCGGGTAAGCTTTTCGTAAAGGATAATCCGGAGCATACGCGGACACCCCGTATTGGTTTTATATGAAGGGAGGTTATACAGTTTGGGTTTCATGGTGATTCATTCTGTAACGGAAAAAAGCAGTTTTCAGGGCATCTTCAACCGCTTTCACTATTGGTGAAGGCTTTAAAACAACCACATCAGGACTGAATTGTTTGAAAAAATTGACCAGTTCCTGCGAAGGGATCAGTTCTACTTCAAAGACTATGCTTCCGTCGGATTTTACATTATGCTCTTTTTGCGATTCATGAATGGGATTGGCTTTGATGTAATCGGACATAAGCGCACTCGCATAAAAATATATCTTCTGATGTTTATAACCAGGCCAGGGATAAGTTCCGTAAATATGCGAAAAATAGGCGTTGACGATCCTTTCATCTACCTCATGAAACGGTTTATCCAGAAACAAGGGATCGCGAATGCGGTCGAGACCGAAAGTGCGCAGGCCCTTATGCTGTTCGGAATAAGCCACCAGATACCATCGGTTCTGAAATTCCTTTAGCAGCATTGGATGCGTGATCACGGAGTTAAAGCATCTTTTTTTGTAGGAATAATGTATAAAACAAACCGGGATCCTGTTTGCAACCGCATGAAGCAGCCGTTCGAAATTCTCAAAGCCTTTCTGCTGGTTATAGGTATCTGTCTGTATACACCGCTGTTTTTTGCCGATCTGGAACTTTTTTTCTTTAAGGGATGCGAAGATCTTTTCAACCGCCTGATTGAAATTCTCACTGATGCGGCTGCCTGTGAATGCTTCCAGCATATCCGAAACCGCGTCAAGAGCTTCAATATCCGAACTGTTCAGCGGAATGGTATTGATAGAATAATCAGTATCGGCATAATAATAACCATTAAACTGCCTGCTGAACTTTATGGGGGCAAGAAAACCCAGAGCATCATCTTCCTTCATGGCCTTGATGTCTTTCTGTATAGCGGAAACCGAAAATATCTTTCCGAGTTTACGTTCGCAGGCAGCGATCAGATCCTGAATGGTCGGATAGGTGACAAAACGGTTGGTAAGACATTCATCAATGACTTTGTACCGGATATATGCTTCTTTGTTCAACGACATGATACTGCAAATATAAATATAAATCGCAAGTTAAATGCATTATCACCAAAAAGGCCTGTAAACGTTGATTTACAGGCCTTTTTATGTAGCCCCACCGGGAATCGAACCTGGATTTAAAGTTTAGGAAACTTCCGTTCTATCCGTTGAACTATAGGGCCAGGGATACAAAGGTACAAAAAACACAAATCTGACCGAAACTATTTTAGTTTCTTTTTCAAAAAACTTTTTCCGGCTGAGGTTTTAAGATATTTCTCACGGTGTCGCGCTTGGGTATAATCTGGTTGTTCTTCAAGGTAACAAATTCTCCAGGGCATATAAGCTTTGGTGTAACGGTTTTTCCCGGAATTATGTTCTTTCAGCCGCTGCGCAGGATGCTTGGAAATCCCAACATATATCTCTTCATTTTGGTCATTCTGCAATGCATATACAAATACCATAATGTTTTGATTTTATTGCCCCGACAGGAATCCCTGCCTGCCTGCTGGCGCAGTCAGCAGGCAGGGAACCTGGATTTGAAGTTTAGGAAACTTCCGTTCTATCCGTTGAACTATAGGGCCAGGGATACAAAGGTACAAAAAACACAAATCTGACCGAAACTATTTTAGTTTCTTTTTCAAAAAACTTTTTCCGGCTGAGGTTTTAAGATATTTCTCACGGTGTCGCGCTTGGGTATAATCTGGTTGTTCTTCAAGGTAACAAATTCTCCAGGGCATATAAGCTTTGGTGTAACGGTTTTTCCCGGAATTATGTTCTTTCAGCCGCTGCGCAGGATGCTTGGAAATCCCAACATATATCTCTTCATTTTGGTCATTCTGCAATGCATATACAAATACCATAATGTTTTGATTTTATTGCCCCGACAGGAATCCCTGCCTGCCTGCTGGCGCAGTCAGCAGGCAGGGAACCTGGATTTAAAGTTTAGGAAACTTCCGTTCTATCCGTTGAACTATAGGGCCAGGGGTACAAAGGTACAAAAAACACAAATTGGTTGTCATTTTATTCAGTTTCTTTTAAATGGTTTTCTAAATAAATTTTTTATCAGATTTATTTTTGTAATAAAAAATGAGTAATTTTGCAGTCCTTTTTAATGGCGGCGACGTAGCTCAGTTGGTAGAGCAGAGGACTGAAAATCCTTGTGTCACTGGTTCAATTCCAGTCGTTGCCACAGCAAGCGCTCCTAAAGAGCGCTTTTTTTGTTAATTTTGCACGATGCTGGCGAAATTCTTAGCACATATTACAGAAAACGAGTTGTTTGGACCTTCCGACAAAATACTTCTTGCTGTGAGCGGAGGTGTTGATTCTATAGTGATGACGGAACTTTTTTACAGGGCAGGATTTCGTTTCGCTATGGTGCATTGTAACTTTCTTTTACGGGGAGTAGATTCCGATACAGATGAAAAATTTGTGAAAAATCTGGCAGAGAAATATAAAACCCGATGTTATGTAAAGCAATTTGATACCCGCGCGTATTCGGAGCAGCATAAACTTTCGATACAGGAAGCCGCCCGCGATCTTCGATATAATTTTTTTGAAGAGATCAGCAAAAAAGAGAATTTTAAATTTATTGCCACGGCACATCATGCCGACGACAGTATCGAAACATTTTTTATCAACTTACTGCGGGGAACTGGCATTTCAGGACTTTCAGGAATCCCTGCGAAGCAAAATAAAATTATACGGCCTATGTTATTTGCATATAAAAAGGATATCGAAGATTATGCAAAAAAGAATAATATTGATTACCGCTATGATTTTTCAAACCGGGAAAACAAATACCTGAGAAATAAGATAAGAAACACGCTGCTGCCGGCATTAGAAAATATTTCGCCCGGATATCGTAAATCAATTGATACCACGATCAATAACCTCAAAAATACAGAAATCATTTATCGTCAGTGCCTCGAAAAAATTCAGTTACTGCAAACGGAAAAGAATGAATTGATGACGATTTCCATTGATAAACTCAGGATGCTAAAACCATCTTCACGCTATTTATATGAATGTATAAAGATGTTTGGTTTCAATCTTCATGTATGCGAAGATGTTTGCAATTCACTGGATGACATACCAGGAAAAATATTTTTGTCGCCGACACACCGGATGGTAAAAGATCGCGAAAAGCTCATAATCGAAAAAAAGAAAGACACCGACAGAAACAGTCATTTTCTTGCGTATGAAGGAATACAACTTATTTACGAGCCTGTAAAATTGGAATTTACTGAGCGAAAAAAATCTGAGATGGCTGTGCTTGATACTGACAGGCATACCGCACTGCTCGACAAGGACCGGCTGTTATTTCCACTCATTATACGAAAATGGCAACGAGGCGATTATTTTTATCCGCTGGGGTTGCGTGGAAAAAAGAAACTCAGTGATTTTTTTTCCGACAACAAGTTTTCTGTTATTGAAAAATCAAATACGTGGCTGCTTTGCTCCGGGGATGACATTGCCTGGATCATTGGCCATAGAATAGATGAACGTTACAAAATTAAGCAGTTAACACAAAATATTTTACAGATTAAATGGTTACAATAAAAGATTATTTTTGTAAATGGTTTTCAGAAGGCACATATAAATATAATTAGAATCACTATGAATTTAAATAGGAAAATCCGGATTTTTATTTTTTTGTTGTTTATCTTTTCCACTGCCGGTGCGCAGATACTTGAACCGGTCAAATGGTCTGTCGCATCTAAAAAAACGGGGGACGCCAGTGCGGAAATAACTCTTACGGCAACGATTGACAAGGGCTGGCATTTATACTCTCAGGACATACCCGCCAACGGGCCGGTTCCGACGGAGTTTGTATTTGAAAAGAATAAATTTTACAGTCTTGAAGGAAAGGTCGTCGAGCCCAAGCCGATAACGGAAAAGGACCCCAACTTCGACAATATGTTGTTGAAGTATTTTTCGACGAAGGCCATTTTTAAACAAAAAATAAACATACTACACGAAGAAGACTTTATGGTAAAAGGTACCGTAAGTTTCATGTGTTGTAACGATGTGAGTTGCCTTCCCCCGAATGATGTGCCTTTTTCGGTGAAGGTGCAGGGCGCGGCAAACGTGCTGCAGAAAGATACTGTACGTCCGGATACTGTTATTGTTACCACGCCCGACACCCTGAATACCATATCGGCTGATTCGGTGAACAAGGGAACTTTGGAGGGTGGCAGCACAGGCGCATCCAATAAAGGCTTATGGGGGTTGTTTTTCTTTGCTTTTCTGGCCGGCCTGGCAGCCATTATCACCCCTTGTGTTTTTCCTATGATCCCGATGACGGTTTCTTTTTTTATGCATGAAGGAGAACGCCGGGCAAAATCCATCATCAAGGCTCTGTTTTTCGGTTTGTCCATAATACTCATTTATACTGTAATCGGAACTATTGTTGCAGTTACACTGGGTGTTAATTTTGCCAATTTCCTTAGTACGCACTGGATACCGAATGTTTTATTTTTTCTTATATTCCTGGTTTTTGCTGCCTCCTTTTTTGGAATGTTTGAGATTACGATGCCGGGATGGATGATCAATAAATCGGATAAGCAGGCAGATAAAGGTGGTATCATTGGTTCCTTTTTTATGGCATTTACGCTGGTGCTCGTGTCATTTTCGTGCACCGGGCCGCTGGTTGGCGCTATACTGGTAAAGTCGGCTAGCGGGCAGGTTCTTGAACCTATTATAGGAATGCTGGGATTTTCGATAGCTTTTGCCCTGCCGTTTTCATTATTTGCCTTTTTCCCATCATGGTTAAGCCGGCTTCCGAAATCGGGAGGGTGGCTGAATTCAGTGAAAGTGGTTTTAGGCTTTATTGAGCTGGCACTGGGTTTAAAATTTCTGAGCATAGCCGACCAAACCTATCATTGGAGAATACTTGACCGGGAAGTCTACCTGGCCTTATGGATCATTATATTTACCCTGATGGGCTTTTATCTGCTTGGGAAAATAAAATTCAAACACGACAGTGATTTGAAATATGTTGGGGTATTCAGGCTTTGTCTTGCTATAATTACATTCTCCTTTGTTATTTACATGATACCCGGGATGTTCGGGGCTCCGCTGAAAATGTTGTCAGGCTATATTCCTCCGCAGCAATCCTTAGACTTTGATATCAGCAGAATCGTGCGGGAGGATAGCGGTAAGGACAAGGAGCTTTGTGAAAAATCCAAATACAGTGAGTTTTTGCACCTGCCTCATGGATTGAATGGTTATTATGATTTCGGGCAGGGCATTGCCTGTGCCCGGGAACAGAACAAACCGGTATTTATTGATTTTACAGGCCACGGCTGTGTTAATTGCCGTGAAATGGAAGCTAATGTATGGTCTGATCCGAGAGTGCTTAAAATCCTGAGAGAAGATTACCTGATCATTACCCTTTATGTGGATGATAAGAAAGAGATGGAAGAGTCGGATTGGGTAACATCAAGGTATGACGGGCAGCTCAAGAAAACTATCGGAAAAAAATATGCTGATTTTCAGGTGTATTTTTTCAATGTCAATGCCCAACCCTATTATGTGTTGCTTGATCCTTACGTTGACCTGAAAGATAAGACGGATGTGGCGAAAGCCGAGTTAGTGCCTCCGCGGGCATACGATCTGAATCCGGATAATTTTGTAAGCTTTCTGCAACAGGGACTGGAGGAATTTAAAAAACGCAGATCTGACAAATAGTTTTAAATGGAAAAACGGTTTTGATGATTTAAGACATTGTGTTTTAACTTAAGGGCATCTCTAATAACCTTGATCGGGCGCCTCTAAAAACAAAAAAGTTCGAGGCAGTCGAAGTTCTGAAAACCGCAGTGTACTGAGCGTACATGAGGATTTGAAGAACGAAGATGAACGAAGAAATTTGAAGTTTTTAGAGGTGCCCTTAATGAAATCTTCATTTATTGCTTTTCACACAAACATTAATATGTGTCGTATGTATAATTAATATGTGTGCCATTTTCATTACCATACAATGATAGATTTTATCCCGGTCTTTGGATAACTGTAAGGCCCAAACACGCATAATATCAAGGAATAATTCCTAAATTATGCAGATTTTTTAGTTAATTTTAATATTTTTACAACCCGGATGCGAACCAGTTATTTTATTCCTTGAACCGAATAGCGATCACGGCAGAAAATACTATATAGTGACTGAAACAAACATATTGAATCAAAACAGTTTCTTAATAATTTGATAAAAAGTAAAAAAATGGAAAACAACGGGAAGACATCAGCAGGCGACGCATCTGCAGGAAATAAGGACAATGAAAGCCCTGTGACAACGGATGCTCCGGGCACAAACAGCTGTGCGGAAAAACCGGCAACGGGACAAACCAATGAGCAGGGTGAGCCCGCTGATACTGCATTAGAAAAAAATACGACCAACCTCAACTGGCGGGCATTTTTAACTGCGGTATATATTTTTATTGTGACAATAGCCTTGTTTTTCGCTTTTATTGCCATAAATAAAAAACTCGATAAAAAAAACAAGGTCTGTTACACTGTCTTATGGAAAAACAACGAGGCCATACATATTAAACCGGGACCACCCTGGTTTCAGTATGACCAGAAAGCGGATTCAATCCGGTCGCTGAAGATCATTGATGAAGCTGATAAAAAGCTTTTGTTGGCGCTGGCAGAAGACACATCGGGGGCGAAGACGGACACGCTGAATGTGAATATGGATTCCTTTAATCAGGCAATAGAAAGCCTGGCATTTAAAACCAACAGTGAAAAACGATCTTCCTATTATTTATTGATATTAATTTTTGCCGTTTGCGGCGCTTTTGGTTCTCAATTACGCATGATATACCGGTTCATTGGTGTTACCTGCTATAAAAGAATATTCGATTTTAATCTCTGGTGGCCATGGTATTTTCTATTGCCATTGCTCGGCGCTGTTATCGGGCCAATACTATTTATGCTGGTAGAAGGGAATCTTTTAAATTATTCAACGACAGCAAATTATTCCAGTTTTTTAATTGCATTGACCATTATTGCTGGTTTTGCGGCAGATGATTTTGTCAGAAAACTCAACCAGATTTCGGAAGCTTTCTGGGGTGAAAGCAAGGCGGATAACAAAAGCGGGACAAACGGAAAGTCCGGAGCCTCTGGACAAGCAGAAACATCAAGTACGGCAGCAGCGGCAAAAAAATAAAAACCTGCATGTTTGAAAACAATGTTGTGTTTTGATGACAAATAGTTGAAGATTCCGTTTTAATAATGAATGGAAATTAGTCGTCTGATGACTTTGTAAACAAAAGCTCTTTCCCCGGGCCCCAAAAAAGTTTTTCAAAATCCTGTATCTGGTCGCTGGTCACTAAGATGCCTTTATTTTTCAAAAGCTGTTCATAGAAATGGCATTTCAAATTATTTGTATTAGAAATACAAAATATCTTGTATTTTTAATACAAATTATGTATCTTTGTAAAAAACTTTATAATGATTACAGAAGAAATACTCAGAGCTGTTATTGCGGAAAATATCAAATTTTTCGCACTTGATGCAACAGTAAAAAGAGATAGGGGCATTAATTTAAAAAGCAAATTTGTAACGGTAATTACAGGCGTAAGGCGCTGTGGAAAAAGTACCTTATTAAGGCAATTACTGAAAAATGAGAAAAATAAAATATTTTTAAATTTTGAAGACACAAGGCTTGAGGGTTTTGAATTAGGCGACTTTTATAAGGTTGAACAGATTGCCGTTTCAAAAAAAATCAATTGCTATGTGTTCGATGAAATACAAAATATTGTCGGATGGGAAAAATATGTCCGGTCTGCTCATGATAAGGGGTTTAGGATATTTATTACAGGGTCTAATGCCTCTATGCTCAGCCGGGAACTTGGCACAAAGCTTACAGGAAGGTATTTACAAACAGAGCTGTTCCCGTTCAGTTTTACTGAATATTTAAAATATACCAAAGCAAAATTCGGACGGGATAGTTTTTTAATATTTATGTCGGAAGGTGGATTCCCTGAATTTCTGGCTTCAGCCGACACTGAATATCTTCGTACACTTTTCCGGGATATAATAATCCGCGATATTGCTGTTCGAAGAAATATCAGAAACGAACATGTGATTTTAAGACTTGCATTACACCTGATAAGTAATGTTGGCAAAGAGATTAGTTACAACAATTTGACAAAGCTGATGGGGATTAAATCAGTTCGCACAACTATTGATTACTGTGATTATTTAAGAGAAAGTTACCTGCTGGATTTTGTGCCGCGTTTTTCCTTTTCAATAAAACAGCAATTAAATAATCCTAAAAAAGTCTATTCTGTTGATACTGGAATGGCAAAAGCAAACAGTATTTCTTTTAGCGAAGATATGGGCAGAATGCTTGAGAATACAGTTTACTTGCGCTTAAGACAGGCTTCGCGTGATATTTTATATTTTAAGGATGATTTGTCGGAATGTGCTTTTTTAGTACGGAAAAATGACAACATAGTCTATGCTGTTCAGGTATGCTGGCATCTTACTGAAAACAATATGAAACGGGAAATTGCCGGATTGAAAAATGCCTTGGCTGTTACCAAGGTAAAAAATGGGATACTAATAACTTATGACCAACAGGATTTGTTTGAAAATGTTTTAGTAATACCCGTATGGAAATGGATGCAACAGGACTTGCCTTTTCAAAAATAGAGTACGGTCAAAAAAATATTTAATTCATGTTTTTAGATTTCCTTCATCGGATCCCAGAAAAGTTTTTTAAAATCCTGAATCTGATCATCAATGATGGTAAGGCCTTCATTTTCGAGAAGCTGTTGCATCAGCAGGCTGCCGTCGAAATGATGTTTTCCTGTCAGTACTCCGTTACGGTTCACCACACGGTGAGCCGGGATTGACAATCGCTGATGATGAGACTGGTTCATGGCCCATCCTACCATGCGTGCCGAGCCTTTGCTGCCCAGGTATCCGGCAATGGCGCCGTATGAAGTGACTCTGCCGTAAGGTATACATAGAACCACACCATATACCTTACTGAAAAAAGAAGCATCGTTACCGGATTTATTTTTCAAGGTGATTTAATATGAATTGCAAGTAACATATTTTTTTTCCTTCGGCAAGGAACACGGATTCATAAAATGTCTGTATCATTCCGGCCTCATTATTCAGGTCGGAGTTGTACAAGTCGAACGTATGATTCAGCAGCATATGCTTTTTCTGCCCGATGATGTCAAGGGTGTATTCAAACAAGCCAGTATTATCTGTTTTGAGATTTATGACGGCATCTTTTTTCAGAAACAGCCGGTATCTCTCAAGAAACTCAGGACTGGTTAGTCTTTTACCTTCTTTGGCTTTTTGGGGTTGTGGATCGGGGAAGGTTATCCACAGCCCGCTGACTTCATTTTTGCCAAAAAACCTGTTGATCTGGTTGATATGAATTCGCAGGAAGGCTGCATTGCAGATATTGTTCTCCAATGCTGTTTTGGCCCCGCGCCAGATGCGCGCGCCCTTAATATCCAAGCCAATGTAATTATGTTGTGGATTTAAGCGCGATAAGCCCACAGTGTATTCACCTTTTCCGCAACCCAGTTCCAGAAATAAAGGATGGTCGTTACCGAAAAAATCAGACGACCACTTGTTTTTAAGGTGATAATCTTCAGAAAAATGATAATACGGCAACTGAACAACATTTCTGAAAGTTGCTGTTTCTGCAAACCGTTCAAGTTTATTTTTTCCCACAAAAAATCTTACATTTTAAGCAACCAGGCATCGGGGCTTATGCTGCTGTGAATTCTGGACAGCCCATCGCTGGCAGTTTGTTCCGAATCAAAGCAATCAATATAAACCTTATATAGTTCGTTGCCTTTGGGCTCGATGATGCCGGCATTTTGATATCCCTTTGAAATAAGCTGGTTTTTGTAATTTTCTGCCAGGTCTCTGACACGGTTGCAACTACCTATAATAAAGAATTTACATGGCGAAGCTGGCACTGCTGTTTCCGTTTGTGCGGCTCCGGAAGCAGAGGTCGTGCCTGCCGAAAATTCAGAAAAACAGGGGTATAATGTGTCATGCCGGGGCGTGAAAATGCTCTTGCTGTTTGCAACATCAAGGGTGCTTTCGTAAACCTCCGGGATATTGTAACTGAGGTTTTTTTCTGATCTTACAATTTGTTCAGTGGTATTTTCTTTTACTGAAAAGACAGAGGTCAGATTGGTATAGTTATGGGTAACATCGGTAATAGTCCCCACATTGACAAATGCCCAGACGAAAACGGCAGCTGCAGGCACAGATATCAAAGCAACCTTTGCCCATACTTCCGAAGGTTTATGTTCGGCAGGTTTTATTTTCTTTTCTGAAAAGACTTTTCCGATACGTTTTTCTATGCCTTCGCGTTGTATGGCGGGAGAAATGAAATTTGCAAGACCAAAGGAAGACAGCAGCAGGTTGTGTTCCATATCCTGCTGAAACCTGAAATAATTATTTGAATCAAGAACAAGTGTTCCCACGTGAAGTATTTCGAGTTTCCCTTTGTTATTAAGGATCTGAAGGCAATCTTCAACAAAATGTTGTATCATGGCCAGGGCATCACCAAAAGGAATATTTTCTTTCTGAGCAATATAAGAAGCCAGTAACCCGTCGTTATGTTTGATGTCCGAGTTAAATAATATCTCTTTCCGTGGTGGAGAAAAACTATTTATAACCGGTTGAATACCTGCCGGAATATGAGTGGCGATAAATCCGCCGAAACCCGGCACGATCACACAGTCATGCTGAAGCAATAACTCGCTGATATATTGAAGTACTTTCATTGAATTAATACAATATCAACTCCTGATTTATAATGATGCTAAATTACGAAAAAAAATCATTCATTGGTGAATTTATCAAATTTTAACAGGTCCTCCGGGACGTCAACGGAATAGCTTTCATGGTTTGTTTCCCGGGTGAAAACCCTGTACCCATTTTCGATCCAGCGTAATTGTTCCAGCGATTCGGCAAGTTCCAGCGGACTGCTTTTTAACGAAGTTATTTGTTTCAGGGTTACACTCCGGTAAGCATAAATTCCTATATGCTTGTAAAACAGAGCTTCCCGAAACCACGAGTCGGATTTTTTGTCTCTCACATACGGAATTTGGGCGCGTGAAAAATATAATGCCTGTTGATTGGCTGAAATGACAACTTTGATGATGTTCGGGCTTGCAAATTCTTCCTGTGAATCTAATTTTTTTATCAGCGTGGCAATTTCTATTTCCGGATCACTGAAACAGGAGGCCAGCAGATCAATTTGTCCGGGTTGTATATAGGGTTCATCGCCTTGGATATTGATGGCAACATCAAAGATTTTATTTCCGGTTTCGAGATTTCTGACCACTTCGCAGCAGCGCTCAGTGCCCGTGCGGTGTGTGGAAGCCGTCATCATCACTTGTCCGCCAAATCCATTTACATGATCGAAGATGCGCTGGTCGTCCGTAGCCACAAAAACAGAAGTCAGAGCAGATGATTTAATGCATTGCCCATAAACCCTCTGGATCATTGATTTGCCGTTGATCTGCACCAGTGGTTTTCCCGGGAACCTGGAAGACGCAAAACGCGCAGGGATTATTCCGATGATCCTCATCAGGAATTATTTAAACAGACCGTATAATTCGCCGTTAATGTTGTCCATAAACTTTTCCAGATCGGCAGAGTTGTTTGCGAAGTCTTTGTCGTCAACATCCACAATAAGTAATTTGCCTATTTTGTATGATGATATCCACGCTTCGTAACGTTCATTAAGCCGTGTAAGATAATCTATCCGGATGGAGTTTTCATAGTCACGTCCTCTTTTTTGAATCTGCCGCACTAATGTTGGGACCTCGGCTCTCAGGTAAACGAGCAGGTCGGGAGGTTTTATGAATGCGCTCATCAGTTCAAAGAGCGAACTGTAATTCTCAAAATCTCTGGTGTTCATAAGGCCCATGGCGTGAAGGTTGGGTGCGAAAATGTATGCATCCTCATAAATGGTCCTGTCCTGAACAACTGTTTTGCCTCCTTCACGGATCTTGATTACCTGGCGGAAACGGCTGTTCAGAAAATATATCTGCAGGTTGAACGACCATCGCTGCATGTCTTCATAAAAACTGTTCAGGTACGGGTTGACATCCACATCTTCATAAAGAGCTTCCCATTTGAAGTTTTTTGCCAGTATGCCTGTCAGTGTTGTTTTTCCGGACCCGATATTTCCGGCAATAGCAATATGCATGATAATAATTATTAAAAATGTTTATAAAAATAATATTTTTTACTGGAAGAAAAACCGGATAATAAAAGTAGTTTTTTTTTTAAAGAAGAATAAAATTTTTTTAAAAAATTTTAGTTGATAAAGTTTGATATTTTTGCAGTATGATGAATATGGTTTCTATCATTCTGATTGCTGTTCCGATGGCAGTTGCCCCCGGTATCGGATTGAGTTTTTTTATATATTTCAAAGACAAATTTGAAAAAGAACCGTTCAGGTTATTAAGAAATTGTTTTTTATTTGGTGCGGTAAGCATTATTCCGGCTATAATCATTGAACTGTTATCGGGCTTTGCAGGGATGGATGAAAACAAAGGTGTACTGACTACTTTTTTTTATGCTTTTTGTATTGTTGCCGTAGCTGAGGAAGTATGTAAGTATGTCGTCCTAAGGTTTTATGTATATAAAAATGCGGCGTTTAACGAACCCTTTGACGGTATTGTCTATGCGGTAATGATTTCTATGGGTTTTGCAACGGTCGAAAATATATTATATGCTGTGACATCGGGAGTCGGCACTACGGTTTTACGAATGTTCACGGCGGTGCCGCTTCATGCAGTGTGCGCCATCTTCATGGGGTATTTTATTGGTAAGGCAAAATTTTCCGGGCGGGTGCCGTTAAATATTGCTAAAGGATTGTTCTTTGCGGTACTGGCGCATGGGTTATATGATTTTTTTCTGTTTCAGAAAAATGTTCCGGCGCTTGGAATTCTTTCTTTCGTAACATTGGGCGCTTCAGTATACCTCTCGTTTGTGGCAATAAACAAACATCAGAAAAACTCTCCTTTCAACAACAGGAATTCCGGGAATATGATCAACGATAGTGCCAATGCCGGTGCTGAAACAAATTAGAAAAATCAAATTCTTAAGCAGTTTTCTGCACAGGCCTGTTAGAAATAGGCGGGCGAAAAAACTTCTTAGCGGAGCTTTTCACAGAAAACTTATTTTTTTCTTTCAGCCGTCATTAGACCAGGCTGTACATTTTACCTGGCAAGGTCTTTACGATACCTTCAAACTCCAGGTTTAACAATGCCGCCGCCACATGGCTTGTAGTGGTCTGAAGTTCAAGGCAGATCGTGTCAATACTTAATTGAATGTTTTTTTCAAGGAGTTTTACAATGGCATCTTCTTCAGGCGATAGATTAACAAATAATTTTCTTTGAACAACCGTATCTTTTTGTTTTTTTGTATCCCATCCCATCAGGTATTTAATGTCTGCCGCTGACTGTATCAGTGCTGCTTTGTTGGTTTTGATAAAGTGATTGCATCCTTCGGAAAAAGTGTCCGTGATTTTTCCGGGAACGGCAAAAACATCACGGTTGTATGAATTGGCAATGTCGGCAGTGATGAGGGCTCCGCCCTTTTTTGCCGCTTCGATAATGATGGTAGCATCAGATAGTCCGGCAATAATTCTGTTTCTCTTTGGAAAATTTTCTCTGTCGGGGTTGGTTTCGCTGATATAATCCGTGATCAGTCCGCCCTTATCGATCATCTTTTGTGCAAGATTCCGGTGCACGGCCGGATAAATCCGGTCAAGCCCATGGGCAAGAACACCAAGGGTTGGCAAGCCGTTTTTCAATGCCTCCCTGTGAGCACACGCATCGATACCATGAGCCAGCCCGCTTACGATCAGCACATCCGATTCGGCAAGCCCCTCGACGATGCTTTTGCAACATTCTTTTCCGTACTCCGTTGCACTGCGGGTTCCAACAATGCTTACAATTTTACTTTTATTTAATTCAGTATTCCCTTTGTGATAAAGCATCATCGGTGAATCCACGCAGTTTTTCAGCCGGTGTGGGTACAGGTCATCGGTGAAGAAAAAACTCCCGATCTTATATTTTTCAATAAAGGAAATTTCTTTTTCAGCCCGCCTCAGTGCATCATTTCGATGGCTGATAATTGATCCGGCCAAAGTTTCCCTTATCCCCGGTATCCTCATCAGATGCTGTTTTTTTTCTTTAAAAACAGCTTCCACATCACCGCAGTATGCAATGAGCTTTTTTCCTGTAATGTCACCAATTCCGGGTATCAGCGTAACGGCAATCTGAAACAACAACATTTTATTGACGGTTTGATTTATAAAAACATAAAACTAATAAAATAAATAAATGAAAATATCAGTTTAACGAATAAAAAACAGAACACCACCTTCATAGCATTTAAATACCTGATTATAAGATTAAAGTTCATTGTCGCAAATAATGTATAAATTTGCATCGCAAAAAAAATGCCTTTAAAATTTGTTGTATGAAAAAAAGATACTTTTTTGTGACTTTAATTTTATTGTGTGTGCCGGTGGTTATGGCTTTTTCGCAGGACGCCACGGTTAAAGGAATAATATACAACGGGACCACAAAAGAAACCATACCTGGTGTGAGTGTGCTTACCAGTGAAAAGACAGGAATGATTTCAGAAATTGACGGATCGTATGTCGTAAAAGTTCATAGTGGCAAAGCGGTAAAACTGGTTTTTAAACTATTAGGATACGGAAATGTTAGTAAATTATTTGAAATAAAACCCGGAGAAACAAAAGTGTTTGATATCCTGATGTACGAACAGTCGACAGCCATAGAGGGCGTTGTTGTGAGTGCAGGTAAATTCGAGCAAAAACTTTCGGATGTGACGATTTCAATGGATGTAATAAAGCCTTCCCAGATCCAAAACACAAATACAAACAATATAATGACTTCGCTGAATAAAATTTCAGGGATCGATATTTATGACTCCCAGCCCAGTATACGGGGGGGCAGCGGATATAGTTACGGTGCGGGGAACCGGGTAATGGTGATGGTTGATGATATGCCGATCATGTCTCCGGATGCAGGCGATACCAAGTGGAATTATTTACCGATTGAAAATCTTTCCCAGGTTGAAGTCATTAAAGGAGCCTCATCTGCACTTTTCGGATCTTCAGCGTTGAACGGCGTGATAAATTTAAGGACCGCTTATCCGAAATCCAAGCCGGAAACGAAAATCACTGTCAACACGGGTGTATATTTAAACCCGAAAAGAATAGAAGCGGCATGGTGGTATGATGATGATGTACAATATTCCAATACCGTGATGGCGAAACTGATCAACCCCGCGTCAATGTTAGGGGTTAAAAATCCGGGATTTGGCGGTATCAATCTATTTCATTCGCGGCAAATCGGGCAGTTTGATCTCGTTGTTGGCAGCAATATATTCGAAAATCAGGGATTTCGCCAGGGAGAAGGAGAAGCCAGGGGCAGGGCAAATATGAATTTCAGGTACAGGGCAAAAAAAATTGCCGGGCTTTCGCTGGGACTGAATGCAAATTATATGTATCAGCACAAGTCGAATTTCTTTTTATGGCAGAATGCCGATTCGGGGATTTATCGCCAGAATAATCAGGTGGTCGGAACTTCCGGCTACCGTTTAACTGTGGATCCGTACTTTTTATATTTTAATAAACGGGGAAGCAAATACAGTTTAAAACTGAGGTATTATGCCCAAACCAATACCAATAAGGCAGATAGTACCATGAACAATAATTCCGATATGTTTTACGGTGATTACCAGTATCAGCATAAATTCCAGGACAAATACAACCTTACGGCAGGAATTGCAGGCACTATAGGCCGGTCAACAGCTTTGTTGTATCAGACAGATCATAAAGGGCTTAATGCTTCCATGTACATACAGTTTGATGCAAAATTCTGGAACAGGGTATCCTTCTCGCTCGGATTAAGAGGAGAATATTGCCGTATAGATAAAGATGAAACAGAATCTTCTTTTTCTATCAGGACCAAAAAAGACACGATCATTATTCCGATAGAACCTGTGCTCAGGGCGGGTGTAAGTGTCGAAGTGGCCAAATATACCTTTATCCGGGCATCTTTCGGGCAGGGCTACAGATTTCCGTCCATTGCTGAGAAGTATATAAAAACTTCCATCGGTGCCATGAACATTTTTCCGAATCCCAATTTGGAAGCAGAATTGGGCTGGAGTGCAGAACTGGGTGTTAAACAAGGTTTCAGGGTAGGCTCCTGGATAGGATTCATGGATGTTGCCGGATTTTGGACACAATACAAAAACATGATGGAATTTTCCTTTGGCGTGTACAAGCCGGACACTGCTTTGTATCCGACGCTAAGGGATATCGGGTTAAAATGCCTAAATGTGGGACACGCCCTGATCAACGGTGTTGATGCAACTATAAACGGGCAGGGGTTGATCTTTGGATTCCCTTCAACCCTCAGCTTAGGTTATATATATACAAATCCCGTGAACCTTGATTACGACCCGGCCGATAGCACCAGCATAAAGATCTTGAAATACCGCCATCTTCATGCAGTGAAAGGCGATTTTGAAATAAAATTTTATTTTTTCACACTGGGAGCTTCTTATATATATAATAGCCGGATAATCAACATTGATAAATTATTTGAAGGAGAACTTATCCCCGGAATGGCTTCAACAGCCCTGCTCCCGGGACTGAAAGAATACCGCGAAAAAAATAACAAGGGCTATCATCTTATTGATCTGAGAGCGCTGTTTGATATCAATAAAAATAACAGAATCGGCCTGTTCATTAATAATATTCTTAATTCCGAATATATGACCCGTCCCGGTTTTGTTGAAGCTCCTATTAATGTTTCTGTTCAGTATTCCCTGAATTTTTAATTTGATTTTGTTTAGGTTATTTTAAGGTTTAAACATCCTTATTTTCATGTTCATCTTATCTTTTAAGTTTTTTTAACAAAAAAATTTTTACCGGAAACGCTTTTATACTAAACCACAAGAATTTATTAATGCCTGATAATCAGTGTTTTGTGGACCCATATACAAATAAATTTTTAAGAATATTGTCAATTAATTGAATTACAGTATTTTGGACGGGGTTTTTATTCGTAATTATTTTATAATTTTGCACACCTGTTTTTAACGTCAATAAAATACCTTATATGAAAAAAATATTCTTTTTGTTTGTGATCAGTGTGATATGGACCGTTTGTTCTTTTGCCCAGCAGGCGACTATCAAAGGAACCATTTACAACGGCAAGTTAAAAGAAACCATACCCGGGGTTAATGTCATCATAAATGAAAATACAGGAATGGTTTCAGATATTGACGGTAAGTATTCCATAAAAGTTGATCCCGGTAAGGTGACGGTCACCTATAAATATATTGGTTATACTACCATTGTCAATACTTACGATCTGAAACCCGGTCAGACCCGGATCGAAGACATTCAGATGTATGAAGAATCCATGGTGATCGAAGGCATCGTGGTCAGCGCCGGAAAATTTGAACAGAAATTATCCGATGTTACCATTTCTATGGCCGTGCTGAAGCCTGATCAGATCGAAAAACAAAACACCAATAATATTGACGAGGTTTTAAATAAAATACCGGGCATAGACATCTTTGATGAGCAACCGAGTATCAGGGGCGGGAGCGGTTACAGTTATGGCGCAGGCAGCCGTGTGATGGTGATGATGGATGATATGCCGCTGTTGTCTGCGGATATGGGTGATGCTAAATGGAATTATATGCCTGTTGAAAACGTTTCACAGGTGGAAGTTTTAAAGGGCGCCTCTTCGGCCTTATTTGGTTCTTCGGCCCTTAACGGGGTAATAAATCTCCGGACGGCATTTCCTAAAGATAAACCCAAAACAAAAATTACTATTAACGAAGGTGTTTATTTAAATCCCAAACGCAAAGAGTTGATATGGTGGGACGAATACTCGCCGGATTTTTCCAACACCCTCATGTCAAAAATCATTAACCCGCTTTCTCTTTTAGGTATGAAAAATCCCGGATTCGGTGGAATTACTCTGTCCCACCTGCAAAAATTCGGTCAGTTCGACCTGGGTGTCGGTGGAAATTTTTATGAGGATCAGGGATTCCGCTACCCCAACGGTGAATGCAGAGGCAGAGCCAACATCAATATGCGTTACCGGGTGAAAAAAATAGAAGGCCTCTCTTTTGGACTTAATGCAAATGCACAGTACCAAGGCACCACCAATTTCTTTCTGTGGGGCAATGCCGATTCGGCCGCATGGATACAACGTCCTGATGCGATCACATATAATGAGGGCTTTCGACTTAATGTTGATCCCTACTTTTTGTATTTCAATAAAAGAGGAAGCAAATACAGTCTTAAGCTGAGGTATTATCATACGGCAAATATTTTTCCGAATGAACCCGACAAGAATAACATTGGGGATATTTATTATGGCGATTACCAGTACCAGCATAATTTCAAAGGTATTCATAATCTCACGGCAGGAGCTTCAGCGAGTTATTCAAACACCCATGCATCACTTTTCGGAGAGCATGATGGCGTTAACTTTTCAATATATACTCAATATGATGCCAAATTCTGGAAAAAATTCACCTTGTCTTTAGGGCTTCGCGGGGAGTATTACAGAATAGATACTGCACAATCGGAATCAACGTTTTCATTTAAAATAAAAGGCAAGGTACATTCTTTGCCTATTATGCCGGTATTCCGCGCAGGTATCAGTTACCAGGCAGCCAAGTATACGTTCATCAGGGCCTCTTTCGGTCAGGGATACCGCTTCCCTTCTGTGGCTGAGAAATTTGTCAAAACAAACCTCGGCGGTTTGAATATTTTTCCTAATAAACAACTTAAACCCGAAACAGGCTGGGCGGCAGAAATTGGCATCAAGCAGGGTGTTAAAATCGGAAAATGGAACGGATATCTTGATCTTGCAGGTTTCTGGACAGAGTATAAAGATATGATGGAATTTACTTTTGGTGTGTATAAACCAGATACTGCCGCATACCCGACCCTTAATGATATCGGATTTAAATCAATTAATGTCGGGCATGCACGCATCTCCGGAATTGATGCGACTTTCACAGGACAGGGTACTTTTTTTGGTTTTCCTGCTACCATCCTGGCCGGATACACTTATTGTTATCCGATAAATCTGGATTATAACCCTGAAGACAGTAACAGCGTGAAAATCTTAAAATACAGGTATTTGCATTCTGTGAAGGCTGATTTTGATGTTACTTTTCATTTTTTCACGCTTGGTATCGGCATGATATATAACAGTAATATGGTGAATATTGACAAAGCCTTTGAAGGGGAATTAATCCCGGGGATCAGCTCCTCCGACCTTCTTCCCGGCTTAAAAGCGTATCGGAAGGAAAACAACACGGGCTATTTTGTGATGAATCTCCGTGGTCTCTTTGATATCACGGAAACCCAGCGAGTAGGGTTATTTGTCAATAATCTGTTGAATAAAGAATACATGTCACGGCCCGGATTAATTGAAGCCCCGAGAAATATTGCTATTCAATACAGCCTGACATTCTGATTGTTTTGCCTATAAAAAAGAATATCCTGATTTGTCCGCTTAATTGGGGCCTTGGTCACGCCACCCGTTGTATCCCCATAATCAATATTTTAATTCAGGAAGGACACCATGTCATTATCGGCGCCGGCGGTGCGGCCATGACACTTTTGAAAAAAGTTTTTCCGGAAAACAAATGCATTGAGTTTGACGATTATAACATAAGTTATTCCAAAGGAAAACACCTGGTGAGAAAGATCGTTATTCAGATCCCGAAAATTTTATTCAGAATATGGTCAGAACATTACAAACTAAAGAAAATTATAAAACATTATCAGATAGATGTGGTCATCTCTGATAACAGGTTCGGACTTTGGAACAGGAACGTCAGGACGATCTATATTACTCACCAGCTTTTTATCAAAAGCACCAACGGGAATTCCCTATTTGAATACCTGTTAAGAATAATACACAGATATTTTATTCTAAAATATGATGTGTGCTGGATTCCTGATTTAGCGGGAGATTTTAAACTGTCGGGCGAGTTATCTGGAAAATACCCAGCACCGTCAAACGCAAGATTCATAGGGGTGCTTTCGGATTTTTACGGATCAAAACCACAGGACAAAACAAATTATGATATATGTGCCTTGGTTTCAGGCCCGGAACCACAACGAACCATGTTTCAGAACATACTTATCGGGCAGCTGAAACAAACTGACAAAAAAACTGTGGTGATCCTCGGTCAGCCTTCGGAAAAAATCAACAAAACCGAACATAAGAATATTACGGTATTCAATTATTTGCAACCTTCTGACATTCAGGAATATTTTATGCGTTCGGTAGTGGTTATTGCACGGTCAGGGTATAGCACGATCATGGACCTGGCGGCGACGGGCAAAAGGGCCATCCTGGTTCCGACGCCGGGTCAGCCTGAACAGGAATATCTTGCAGCTTATTTATCTGAAAAGAAATTATTTTATTCAGTCGCACAAAACTGTTTTAATCTTGATGATGTCTTGAATAATACGGCTGCCTACCCGGGAATTATGATTTCCCGGAACGAAAGCTTACTAAAAGAAGAAATTTTAAGTGCTATTTAAAAATTTTTTTGCTCTTTTTTAATTAATTTTGGCAAAAGCAAAACAAAATGCTGAAAAGAAATAAATGGCTGCTTATAATCCTCGGCGCGATTATAATTTGTTTTCTGGTTTGGTATTTTTCAAAAATCTTTATTTTTATCCTTGTTTCGGCTGTGCTTTCTGTTATGGGGGCGCCGCTTGTTCATCTGCTCGACCGCATCCGTATCGGCAAACGAAAATTTCCTCATACCTTAAGCGCGCTGATAACATTAGTAGTCATTTATGGTGTAATCTTTGGGTTCTTTGCCCTGGTCGTACCTATGCTGGTATCACAAATTACCACGCTCTCTTCCATCAAACCGGATGTTTTACTGGCCGGTTTGCAGGAACCTATTTCCTGGCTCGAAAATTTTTTGATCCGTTTCAGAATTATGCAACCGGATGACAGCATCGAAACAATGATATCAAATAAAGTAATGTCTTTTATCAGCATAGCCAGTGCCGGCGACCTGGCAAGCACACTGTTCAATTTTGCAAGCAGTTTTTTCGTGGCGGTTTTTGCTATCGGGTTTATCACATTCTTCTTTCTGAAACAGAATAAAATGCTTATTAAATTCATTATGTTGCTTACACCTGTCCGGTTACAATCAGAAATAAAACATATTTATCTTAAAATCATAAAATTACTCTCAAAGTACTTTTTAGGCCTGAGCCTCGACTTGCTGATCGTGATAACGCTTATAACGATAAGTATGAGGATCTTCGGATTTAAAAATGCGTTAATGATCGGTTTTTTTGCAGGTATGATGAATGTGGTGCCTTATGTTGGACCAATAATTGGGTGTATCATTGCTTTGGTTTTTGCTTCCACAGGGATCATTGAAGCCGGCGGCAACTTAGAAATGATACCGGTTTTGCTCAAAGTCTGTGGCTCACTTCTTGTCATCAACATTATTGACGCATATGTTTTTCAACCCACCATATATTCAAATGTTGTAAAAGCACATCCCCTGGAAATTTTTCTTGTAATATTAATTGCAGGAAGTACCGCAGGCATACTCGGCATGGTGCTGGCCATTCCTTCCTATACCGTAGTCCGTATCGTAGCCAAAGAGTTTCTGATCAAATATCCGGTCATCAAACGGTTGACCCAACATATCTGACCGTGTTGATTTCTGAGCTACATGACTTTACCCGCTTGTTGAGCTTGATAAGTGGAAGAAAGATGTTGAACTACCTGCAATTAAAAGTTTCTTATTTTTTTTCGATAACAGCCGTCAGGCCGTATCTCTGGGGCAAACCTGCGTTTTTATCTGTCGAGCCGACCACCTCGTGCAATCTTGGCTGTCCGGAATGTTTCACCACACAGCCAGACTTTACAAGGCCAAAAGGAATGTTGACGTCAGAAACATTTGAGATGATCCTTTCACAAGCGGCCCGGCATGTTTTTTATCTGAATCTGTATTTCCAGGGTGAGCCTTTCCTGAATAAAAACCTGATTGATTATATTTTATCCGGAAAACGCGCAGGAATGTATGTGGCAATTTCAACGAACGGGCATTTTTTAGATCCATCCAATGCTGAAAGAATAATCTATAGCAGCCTGGACCGGTTGATCGTTTCGCTGGACGGCGCCGATGCTGAAACATATAACTTATACCGGAAGGGCGGTGATTTTGAAAGCGTAGTGAAAGGGATAAAAACGGTGGTGGAACTAAAGAAAAAAAAGAATTCACGAAATCCGTTTATTGAATTACAATTTGTCGTGACACGAAAAAATCAATCCCAGCGAAAGGAATTTATAAACCTTGGTAAGGAACTTGGAGTTGATAAAACAACACTAAAAACTTTTCAGCTGTTAAATCTTCACCAGGCCCGGGAATGGCTGCCCGATAGTAATTCACGATATTCTATATCCGGTGATGGTTCGGTAAAAATCAGAAACAAACTGCGCAACAGGTGTTTCCGCATGTGGAGTTCCTGTGTGATAACCTGGGAAGGAAATGTAATCCCCTGTTGTTTTGATAAGAATGCATCCAGGATAATGGGAAATATTAACAGGCAAAATTTGTATGAGATTTGGAGTAATAAAGAGTACTCGGATTTCAGAAAAAAAGTGTTTTCAGAACGTAAAAAAATCGATATTTGCTGTAATTGCAGCGAATAAAAAATAATCCATGAAAAATATAGCGGTTTTTGCATCGGGAAATGGTAGTAATGCCGAAAATATCGCTTTATATTTTGAACGCAGCGTTAAGGCAAAAGTGCGGTTGATACTGACTAACAAAAAAGATGCATTTGTTACTGAACGAGCAAAAAATCTTAATATTCCCTGTTATGTTTTTTCGGCAAAAGAATTAAGGGAAAGCAAAACCGTGCTGGACAAACTGAGTTTTTTTAAAATTGATTTTATAGTACTTGCGGGTTTTTTACTCATACTGCCACCACCTATTGTCAAAGCCTTTCCTGATAAAATAATCAATATTCATCCGGCCCTTTTACCCAAATATGGCGGCAAAGGAATGTACGGTGATTTTGTTCACAAGGCCGTGAGGGAATCCGGCGACACCGAAACCGGCATTTCTGTTCATTTTGTGAACGAAAAATATGATGACGGTGTTGTAATTTTTCAGGTGCGCTGTAGTATTACAAAGGAAGACACAGCGGAAACCATTGCTCAGAAAGTTCATCAATTAGAATACCGGTATTTTCCTGAAATCATTGAAAAAGTGATTTTCGGAAAATCATTGGACTAAAGCCCTGATGATTTTGGCAGGAAAGTGTCGGGGTGACTGGGTGCATGGCTTTTCCGTAGTCAGTCACCCCGACACTGTTATAAGCCTTTAGGTATAGCGGCAATCAGATTTTTTGTGTAGTCTGTTTTTGGGTTTTTATAAATTTCTTCGGAGGGGCCATATTCAACAACTTTTCCGTTTTTCATCACCATCATACGGTCCGACATATATTTAACCACGGACAGGTCGTGCGAAATGAAGATCAGCGAAAATCCGTATTCTTTTTTTAAGCTGTTGAGAAGGTTCAACACCTGTGCCTGCACCGAAACATCCAGCGCAGAAACAGACTCGTCGCAAATGATAAATTTTGGCTGTAAGGCCAATGCACGGGCTATGCAAATACGCTGACGCTGACCACCTGAAAGTTCGTGGGGATAACGGTCAAAAATATTTTCGTCAAGGTTTACTTTTTTTAATATTTCAAGTACCGTATTTTTTCTTTCTTCATTATTTTTTTCCATCCCATGAACATACATACCTTCGGTAATAGTCTTGCCTACAGTTATTCTGGGATTTAAAGAAGAGTAAGGATCCTGAAAAATAATCTGGAAATCTTTGCGGATTTTTCTCAGTTTACTTTTCGAATAAGAAGTTATTTCATTTCCGAGAAAGACAATAGTTCCTCCGGTGGGTTCCACCAGTCTTAAAATTGTCCTCCCGAGTGTAGTCTTGCCGCATCCCGATTCTCCCACAATGCCGAGTGTTTCGCCGGGATAAACCATAAAACTGACATCGTCAACAGCCTTAAATGGTGATGCAGAGCGGAAAAGTCCCCGTTTCTGGCTAAAATAGGTTCTGATGTGAGCGGCTTTCAGCACGGGCTCATTTTTGTAAATGTTTTCGTGCTGTTGCCAGCGGTCTTCGGGTGCTACTTCTTCAAAGATACCGGCTAAGTTGTTTTCAATAAACCGGTCAACGGTAGGCAGTTTTTTATAGCGCTTTTCCAGTTTTGGCCTGCAGGCAAGCAAGCCCCGGGTATAAGGATGACTGGGCTCTTTAAAAATATCGGATACCTGTCCCTGCTCCACCACCTCTCCCTTAAACATCACCAAAACGTAGTCTGCTATTTCGGCAATGACGCCGAGATCATGCGAGATAAAAACAATGCTCATACTATACTTCTGCTGCAGGCTTTTCATCAGTTCAATGATGCTTTTCTGCACAGTAACATCCAGGGCTGTGGTCGGCTCATCGGCTATCAGCAAAGATGGCCGGCAGCTCATGGCCATAGCGATCATTACACGTTGCCGTTGCCCTCCCGAAAGTTCATGAGGATACGAACGATATGCTTTTTCCGGGTCGGGTAGCATTACTTCTTTAAACCATTCGAGTGTTACCTGCCTGGCTGTTTTTTTATCTGCTTTCTGGTGCAGCTGTAAGGCTTCGGCTACCTGTCTGCCACATTTATAAACCGGGTTGAGCGAAGTCATTGGTTCCTGAAAAATCATGGCCAGTTCAGCGCCTCTGAATTTCATCTTTTTTTTCTCAGGTAAGGCAAGCAGGTCAATGGTAACCCCATTTTTATCCGTAAACAGGGCTTTTCCGGAAGTGATTTTGGATATGTCTGACGGTAGCAGACCCATCAAAGCCAGCGATGTAACTGATTTCCCTGAGCCTGATTCACCTACAATACCGATGGTTATTCCTTTTTCCAGAGAAAAAGAAATATCCCGTACTGCATGAACCATACCGCTGTCGCTTATAAAATCAACACAAAGATTTTGCAGGTCGAGTAAGGGCATTGGGGCTGTTTTTTACAAAAACAGCCGCCCGGTAAGCGGCTGTTAAATATAAGAATAATATTAATGTCCGGCCGGTCCTAAATTGCGGTATCTGTCGCCGGTTTCCTTAATGATCATACGGTACCATTCGTCGCTGTACCGTGGATGATCAACTTTCGACGATTCTTTTGTTTTACCTGGATACTTAACATTTCCGTCCATATATTTTACGAAAAGGTATCCGTAAAGTTTTTTCCAGCGTACCACCAGGTCGTTTCCTGTTTTAACCGAGTATTGTGTAAGGAAATCAACAGCTTTTGCGGGCGACTCCCTGAAAAGATCTGCTGCTTTTTTGTCGATCTCAGGGACTTCCTGGGTGATATATTTAGCTTCAAGTTCTTTTTGTACAATACGTATTTCGGGAATGATGTCGCTGTACCGTGTATAAGCAAAATTTGACACCTGGTTGAACACCCAGAAGGCAGCATCTTCATTAAAGGTTACCATATCGCCCAACCCGACGGCAAAAGATTCGGGCACCTTATTGATACCGCAATACATTGGGGCATATACCGTGCTATAGGAATCATCAACGCCAAACCAAATAATGCCGCCAACAGGCGCCGGCAACCAGGCGCGGCTTTGCGTTACGAAAGAAAATCCGGTTTGCTGGGTCGAGGTGGCTCTTTCATGGATGTAATCCACACCATCAATGTCCCAGGTCATCGGTCTCCACCGGTAAGGACATTTAAAAGGGCCGGCGCCGAGATCCGTATTCATATCCATCGGCGTACCTTCGTAATGGTCGCGCATGATCTCCATCACATCATATACGCTGAGTTTCTTGTCGGGTTTTATCCACAGCGGCATACGGTTTTTCAGGTTTTTGCCCATAGCATAATCCAGATATTGTCCCATGTCTTTGTTCACACGGTTAAACCCGGCCCATACACGGGCTTCACAGAAGCGTGCACCTCCAAAGTCAACAGGAGCATAAATGTCGGAAAAACTGAATTCTTCATCTTTACCGGAAAAATATTTTTTTTCACGGGCAAAAGCTATAACATCATTGGCGTATATGCATTCGATAGTCGGCAGGTTGATTTTTTTATACTGTAAGTCGGTAATGGAGGTTTTACCGTCGGCCAGCGGGAAGGTGGTGATACGAGCCTGGTTGGCATGGCCGCTGATATAACCATCGGGAATACGCCGGGCCACCCATACGGCGCCTTTTGCTCCGGCACCTTTGCCGATTATTTCAAAAATCCATGCCTCATCAGCATCACAAATAGAGAATGATTCACCGGAACTGCAATATCCGTATTCTGATACCAGTTCCCCGATAAGTTTAATGGCCTCACGTGCAGTTTTGCAGCGCTGGAGCGATATATAGATCAGGCTGCCGTAGTCCATAATACCGGATCTTGTAGAGTCTTCAAGCTCCGGCCTCCCGCCATAAGTAGTTTCGCCAATGGCAAGCTGGTGTTCATTTATATTGCCGACAACCGAATAAGTATGAAGGGCTTGTTTAATTTTTCCGCGGTATTCTCCGGTGTCCCATTCATAAACATCCATCATGCTACCTTCAGGATAATCTTTGGCCGGCCTGTAATAAAGTTCCCCGTAAAGCTGGTGTGAGTCCGCGGTATAAGAAACCATCACCGAGCCATCAGCCGAAGCTCCTTTCGTAATGATGAAGTTGGTGCAAGAATAGCTGTTTTGCAAGGTAAAAAGCAGCATCACTGCCATAGTCAGAAACAATTTTTTCATAGTAGGTTGTTTTGATTAATATGAGTTTTCAAAAGTAGTAATTTTTTACTTCGGGAACATAGATGTTTGAACAACATTATAGCAAACCCGTTAAGAAGATTACTACAAAAATCCGATTTCAGATTTATTATCTGATACATCAAATTTAATTTTTCTTCCCATGATCAGCGTCCGGTTATCGTCGATATGCCCTGCAGGGAATCCGAAACAAACCGGATAGTCATATTCAGCCACGTGCTCAGCGATGATCTCATATGCCGTTTTTCCAAAAGGCACAGTATTGTCGTTCATATTGTTCATTCCGCCAACAACAAGCCCGGCAAGGTTTTGCAGTTTACCGCTGCGTTTGAGTTGTACCATCATACGATCGATGTGGTAAAGGTATTCTTCAAGGTCTTCAATAAATAATATTTTCCCATTACTGTCCATGTCGGATACAGAGCAGCTCAGTGCATACAAAATGGATAAATTACCGCCGGTTACTATTCCTTTAGCTTCTCCCGCCCTATTCAATTCATGGCCGGGTGCGGTGTGTATGATTTGTTCGCCAGACAATGCTTTTCTCAAACTTTCTAACGCTTCAGGCGTGTTGTTTGCAAAATTCAAAGGCATAGTGCAATGCAGTGTTTCCGTTTCAAATAATTTGTTGAGGTGCGAATGAAAAACAGTAACATCGCTATAACCGGCAATCCATTTGGGTTTTTTTTTAAACACTGAAAAATCCAGTTCGTCAATGATGCGCATGCTGCCGTAACCGCCACGTGCACATAGTATCGCCTTTATTTCTTCGTTATCAAGTAATTCCTGAAATCCCCTGATGCGATCACTGTCGGTACCGGCATATTGATGATGTTTGTCATAAATATTGGATGCAAGCACCGGCTCAAATCCCCAGTTTTTTAAAATGTCAATAGCCGGCTGAAGTTCTTCGGGGCTTATCTTGCGGGCCGGAACAGCAATGCCTGTTTTGTCTCCTTTTCTGAGAAATGATGGTGTTTTCAATTTTCCGTAAGTTTTCAGATGGTAATTAGTTTTATGAAAGTGAACCGAATTCATTAATTTTGCGGCTCATAAAAATCTTCCGAAAATTAGTAAAAAACATGCTTCAAATGGAACCTAAAGAAAAAAAATTCAAACGTACCACTATTACCTCTGCCCTGCCTTATGCCAACGGGCCGGTGCATATCGGACATCTTGCCGGCGTATATGTTCCTGCCGATATTTATGCCCGTTTTTTACGCTCAAAAGGCGAAGATGTGGTTTTTATAGGCGGCTCCGATGAGCATGGTGTTCCAATCACTATCAAAGCCCGTAACGAAAACTGTTCGCCTCAGGATATCGTGGATAAATACCACAACATCATAAAAAAATCTTTTGAGGAATTTGGAATTTCTTATGACATATATTCACGTACATCCAATAAAATTCACCATGAAACATCTTCAGAAATTTTTAAGACGCTTTACGATAAAGGTGAATTTGTTGAAAAAGTCACTCAGCAGTATTATGATGTTGAAGCCGGGCAGTTTTTAGCAGACCGGTATATTACCGGCACCTGCCCTCATTGTAACAACGAAAAAGCTTATGGCGACCAGTGTGAACAATGCGGCACGTCACTCAATGCCACCGATCTGATAAATCCAAAATCAGTATTAAGCGGGAACCCGCCCGTGCTGAAAGAAACCAGACACTGGTTTTTACCGCTCGACAAATATGAACCGTGGCTCAGGCAATGGATACTTGAAGAACACAAAGAATGGAAAGTGAATGTATACGGTCAGTGCAAATCGTGGCTTGATCTGGGCTTGCAACCGCGTGCCGTTACCCGCGACCTCGACTGGGGTGTGAAGGTGCCTGTGGAAGGCGCTGAGGGTAAAGTGCTGTACGTATGGTTTGATGCACCTATCGGTTATATCTCGGCAACAAAAGAATGGGCTGAGGCTACCGGTAAAAACTGGGAAACTTACTGGAAAGACAATGAAACCCGGCTGCTGCATTTTATTGGAAAAGACAATATTGTTTTTCACTGTATTGTTTTCCCTTCGATACTTCATGCCGAGGGCAGCTATATCCTTCCCGACAATGTGCCGGCCAACGAATTTTTAAATCTGGAAGGTGAAAAAATATCAACATCCCGCAATTGGGCGGTATGGCTTCATGAGTATTTACAGGATTTCCCTGGGAAACAGGACGTACTCAGATATACGTTAACTTCCGCCGCCCCGGAAACAAAGGACAATGACTTTACCTGGAAAGATTTTCAGGCAAGAAACAACAGTGAATTGGTTGCTATATTGGGAAATTTTGTAAACCGGGCGTTGGTATTGACTCACAAATATTATAATGGTGAAGTACCTGCCTGTTCCACGGTTACTGATTATGACAACCAGGTTCTGGGCGAACTGTCAAAGTTTCCCTCGGCTATTGCTGAAAGTCTTGAGGCGTTTCGTTTTCGCGAAGCGCTCGCTGAAACAATGAACCTGGCTCGTCTTGGTAATAAATACCTTGCCGAAACGGAACCCTGGAAGCTGATCAATACCGATGCCGGACGTGTGAAAACCATTATGAATATTGCCCTACAGATCTGTGCGAATCTGAGCATTGTGATAGAACCGTTTTTACCATTCACTTCAAAAAAACTTGCAGCTCTTCTTAACTTCCACAATCATAGCTGGAATGATGCCGGCAGCAGCGAACTGATAAAACCGGGACACAAAATAAACCAGCCCGAATTACTTTTTGAAAAAATTGAAGACGCTGACATCAATGCTCAAATTGAAAAATTAGAAAAAACAAAAGAGCATAATAAAGCATATGAGCATCAGGTTTTGCCGGCCAAGCAGGATATTTCTTATGAGGATTTTTCAAAACTTGACTTACGGACAGGGACTATTATAACCGCAGAGCGCGTGCCTAAAACCGACAAACTTCTGAAACTTACCGTAGATACGGGAATCGACAAAAGAACAGTAGTGTCAGGCATTGCAGCTCATTACGATCCCGAAAAAATTATCGGTAATAAAGTGGTGATCCTGGTGAACTTACAACCCCGGATGTTACGCGGGATACAATCGCAGGGCATGATCCTGATGGCAGAAAATTCAAAAGGGGAATTATGTTTTGTACATCAGGAGAAGGATTTTGAAAATGGTGCTGTCGTAAAATAATACCAAATTGAAATATCAATTAGTCCAATAGGGCGTATTGATATTTCTAATTTGGTTATACCGATGATAAAAATAAATTGTACAAACGAGTAAAGCGAAGTTTGGACTATATTATTTTTCAAATCGGTATAATTTCGCAGATTGTCCAACTTCGCAACTGGTTGCAAACTTTGCACAACTGTTAGCTCAATTGGTTCAGAGCGTATGCTTCACGCGCATAAGGCTTAGGCTACAAGACTTACGACCTCCTGTGTTTGAATACGACAAATAATAAATAAGACCATGTGACGGTGCCGGTGATTTTGTAAGAGGTAAAATCCGTGCAATTTTCTTAAAGTCTTAGAATTTTATTATCCTTTCTCTGTAAACACTCATGCTGCTTTTTACTGTAAGGATATATATACCGGAAGGAAGATTATGAAGAAAAAGGTCGGTAACAGCAACAGCCTGTTGAGAAATAACTATCTGTCCTTTTGCATTGAATAGAGTGATCATGCAGGATATGTCAGGTGATGAACTGATCTCGATGTGCAATTGATCATTACATGGATTTGGGAACACCCTGGCATTCACAGCCGCAGTCTTTTCCTCCGGAATTCCGGATAACGTAATTTGTGCCACATCCGAAGTGTCGGAGTAACAAAAACCATTTTCTGCGATCACAAAATATTCACCTGCGAGGCCTGCCACAACAAAAGGTCCGGTCGCTCCCGGAACAGGGTTGTCGTTGTAATACCACTGCTGAAGGCCGCTCCAGTCGGAATAAAGGGTGTCGTTACTCTGGGTAATGACAGGCAGGTCCATCCCGGAAGGTGCAATATCAAAATAATTCAGAATGTAATGCATCAGGTTGTTTCGCGTGCTTTCCGGGTATATCGTTTCAAAAGGGATTCCCATATTGATCAATTTTCCCGGGCGGCTTCCTCCGGGAAACAGTCCGCTATAACAAACGCCTGCATAATTGGTTGTCAGCCCGCTGTATTCCAGACACGCGGCAGAACCGCCCTGCTGTGTGATCACATCAGGGTAATTTACATTGTAGGTACCATGGGTTCCGTCATCATAATAAAAAGGGCCTGATCCGGCAAAGATGCTGCTTGAAGATGGCTGTGCCTGGTAGTATACACCGCTTTGGCCGTTGGGTGCGTCGTTGGTATAGGCTGCTTTAAGATAGTTGTGATAAAAATCTTTATCTGCCGATGATCCCAGATGGTCCAGATCCCAGCCAATTTCAGCGCCAGACACAAAAAGAGCGCCGCCCTGTATCAGGTAATCCGCCACCAGGGTTTGCTCGGCGGTACTGAAACTTTCATTTACGGAACTTTCAACTCCAAGAATGTAATCAATAACCTTAAAACTATCCACCACGACAAGTCCGTTTAATACCGCCTCGTTAGTGGCGGATACGAAATTATACCCGTTGGAATAAAAAGCTTGCCCGTGCTGACGTACGAAATTATAGGTATTTCCGGCAGATGTCCGGTCGAACCCGTTTACGATCAGGACAGTGGGCTTACACAAACCCGGCACGGCGCCAAGTACTTCAGAATAGGCCGAGGTGTCGTAATTGCTGATCGCTGCAATTTTTATATAAACAGGGATATCGGGCATTTGTCCGGTAATCAGGAGGCTGTCTTTATGCAGTTTTATTGTGAAACTAAAGTTCAGCCCGTCATTACTGGTCTGTACGAAAAAATGAGTTACGTCAGGCTGTGCAGTGGCCAGCAACTGTAATGACGTGTTGCTTTCGGGCAGGAGTGCAAAACTCACAGGAACCGCCAATGTCGGCAAATTCACGGGATAGCGCGGAACGGCTATGTTTCCTTCATCGCTAAGCAAGGAGTTCAGTGTGGAAGATTGTAATACTGAGGATACGGTGGCCGGTGTGCCATTCACCAACATATTCAATTGTACCAGACGTATGCCATGGCTATAGTCCGCATAGGTTTCCTCATGTCCGTTATACAACGGCTGTATTGGTGTTCCGCTGGTATAGTGCCAGCCATAAATCACCACACGGCCGGGCGAAGGATATCCGTAAATGATATTAGAAATCACCACATCTTTTTTGTCACCGCCAACAAGTTCCCCGAGGGGATGTGTCCCCAGTACGGCGCTTCGCTGCCCCCATACAGTCGTGTTATGCTGATCCATTACAGGGATGGTGGTCATCTGCGGGCTGGGCTCTATTGTTGATGGTGACAGATGTACCGTGGCTGCAGCCCATATCTGGTTAACCATTTTTCTCGTGGGCATGGTGCAGCCCGTGGCATCTGCGATGCGCTGTGCCAGCAAGGGAGTCATAGGACACAGAAAATAATTGGTGTCGCAGCCAATAGCAAGGTAATCGGGCAAAACATAATAAGTGTATGTATATGCAGTAGTGCCAATGGTTTCCGTATTGGTTACAGGTACGAGGTCTCGTTGAAATCCGGGGACATTTCCGCTCATAACCTGAGCATAAATCTCGTTTTCGCGGTCAGTAAGCGTCATGGAGGTAACAAGCGAAACAAACTGATCACCGGTCAGAGCTCCTGCGGGACGCGGCGGAAGACTAAGCGTCTGGGCAACCAGGCAACAGGGAAACAACAAAAAATAGAAGAATATGCTTTTTGGCGACTTCATATTACAAAGATAATAAAGGCAATAAATTATTGAAACTTCTCATCATGTGCAAAATCCGTTTCTTATAACTATTTATCAATTTTATTTTTTTATGCGAAACTTCAGTAAAATTGTTAACGGTACTGAAAGAAAAAAACGCCATCAGTGATAAAAAAATTGAAAAAAGTATTGCTACCGACACAAACTATAAAAAAGTCGAAAAAGAATTGTCTTCCCTCAAAAGCCTTTTAGCGGATCTGGCCAGTAGATTTAAAAACAAGTGTCCGGATAAAACCGCAGAAGTGGCTCTTAAACTTGTAACGGAGACCCTCATTTCCATTTTGAAAAAAGAATAGGGTTATAATGTTAAAATAAACTCATCGCCTCGGGTAGAAACGCTCCCGGATGATCAAAAATTAGCAATAAATCATGCTCATGCCTTATTATTTTATACTTTTGAGGTCATATATTATTCTGTAATTATAAGAAAATATCATATTTCACAACAATGTCGATCAAAGTTCAGAACATCACCAAAAAATACGGAAAACAGAAAGCCCTCGATAAAGTTTCATTTGAAATAAAAAGCGGAGAAGTGGTTGGCCTGCTTGGACCTAACGGTGCCGGCAAATCCACGCTGATGAAGATACTGACAGGTTTTATCCCCCCTACGTCAGGTGATGCTTTCATATGTGGTTTTGATGTCAGGGAACAATCACTGGAAGTTCGTAAAAAAGTCGGTTATCTCGCAGAACAAAATCCTTTATACCTCGAAATGTACGTCCGAGAATTCCTGACTTTTATTGCAGGACTTCACAAACTGGGAAAAGAGAAAAAAAACAGGGTGGATCAGATGATTGAAATTACAGGACTTGAATCCGAACAAAATAAAAAGATCGGAGCCCTATCAAAAGGATACCGTCAGCGGGTGGGACTGGCCCAGGCACTTATGCACAATCCGGAAGTTTTGATTCTTGACGAACCGACCTCCGGCTTGGATCCTAATCAGATACTTGAGATCCGAAGCCTGATAAAGAAGATCGGTAAAGAAAAAACCGTTATGCTCTCAACCCATATTATGCAGGAGGTGGAAGCGGTCTGCAACCGTTCTATCATTATCAACAAGGGAACTATTGTTGCCGATGATCTTACGGCAAACATGCATCATTTATTAAAGAAAAGGAATACGGTCTCCGTCGAGTTTAACGCTAATGTCAACACTGATTACCTGAGGAAAATTTCCGGCGTGCTGAAAGTTATCCCGAAGCGGGGTTATGTCTGGGAAATTGAATCAGACGAAGATACAGACATACGAAGCGAGATTTTTAAATTCGCAGTAAAAAATAATCTCGAAGTTCTTTCCATGCATAAAGAAATTGTGAGCATGGAAGATGTTTTTCATCAATTGACGAAAGAATAACGCAGAGGAATTTTTAAGGGAAAAATCTTTTTTTTTTGAGGTACTGGCATTATAAAATGTACTTCTTCAATAAATCAAATTGCCCATAAGGGCATAAATATCCAAAGGGCATAAAGAATATCTGATTTTTTCCCGTAGGCCTGCCTGCGGCAAGCAGGGAATTAACACCAGAATAATTCCATAAGAATCAGGGGTATTCAATTGGCATAAAAAATGTAATGATCATCATATTGAATATCATTTTCTTATGTTTATGTCCTATGGACAATAATTTAATCTTGACATAATCATTCTATTGATATTTAAGCCCTGCGGGCTATGGGTAAAGAGATTTTTACATGAATCAAAACACTATGTTTTCAAGGAAAGAATCCGCACCGGCACCTCAAAAAAAGAAATGTCTTTTTAAAAATTTTATTTGTATCTCATAAAAAAGTTCTATCTTTGCACATTCAAAAAAAGTGGAAAGATTTGGATTGCTTGCAACCACGGAAAAAAATGCTAAAACATGAGTTTTCCTACCAATACAATCCTGAACTTTTCTGAACTATTAATTAACTAAAAAAATTGTTATGGGATATTTATTCACCTCCGAATCCGTATCTGAAGGGCATCCTGATAAAGTTGCCGACCAGATATCAGACGCTTTACTCGACGAATTTCTCCGCTTCGACCCTGAGTCGAAAGTAGCATGCGAAACCCTTGTCACCACAGGATTAGCCGTTTGCAGCGGGGAAGTAAAAACCACCGGATATGTCGATATCCAGAAAGTGGTTCGTGATGTTATTAAAAAGATTGGCTATACCAAAGCCGCATACAATTTCGACGCCACCTCCTGCGGGGTGATTTCAACAATTCACGGACAATCACCCGATATTAATCAGGGTGTCGTCCGCCAGAAAAAAGAAGACCAGGGCGCCGGCGATCAGGGAATGATGTTTGGTTATGCCTGTAAGGACATGGATAATTTCATGCCGATGCCAATCGAATTAGCTCATATCCTTTTACAGGAACTGGCAGCCATACGCCGTGAAGGAAAAAAAATGAAGTATCTGCGTCCCGATTCCAAATCACAGGTTACCATTGAATATGATGATGACGGAAGGCCTGTACGCATTGATACTATTGTCATATCCACACAGCATGACGATTTTATCCCGCCTAAAAGCAACAGTGAAAAAGATATAAAGTTCGCAGAGAAAGCCATGCAGGATCAGATCATCAATGATATCAGAAACATTCTTGTCCCGCGTGTGGTCAAAACACTGCCCAAACGGGTACAGTATTTGTTTCAGAATGATTATAAGCTCCATGTCAATCCTACCGGTAAATTCATTATTGGCGGCCCGCACGGCGACACAGGATTAACAGGACGCAAAATTATTGTAGATACTTATGGTGGTAAGGGAGCTCATGGCGGTGGCGCTTTCTCCGGAAAAGATCCTTCAAAGGTCGACCGTTCGGCTGCGTATGCAGCCAGGCATATTGCCAAAAATCTGGTAGCTGCTGACGTTGCTGATGAAGTGCTTGTCCAGGTCGCATATGCTATCGGAGTAGCAAAACCTGTCGGGATTTACGTTAACACCTATGGAACAGCTAAAATCAAAGATGTAAAAGGCAAAATTATGAAGGACGGAGAAATTGCCAAAAGGATTGAGAAAATCTTTGACCTGCGCCCTTATGCCATCATTGAACGTTTCAGCCTGAAAAACCCAATTTTCCAGGAAACCACTACCTACGGGCATTTTGGAAGATCAAACCATGTCTCAGAAGTTGAAGTTTATTATCAGGACAAAACCACAAGAACAGTGAAAGTAAATGGTGAAGTGAAAAACTTCAAAAAAGTAGAATTTTTTGCCTGGGAAAAACTTGATTACGTTGATAAAATCAAAAAAGAATTTAAACTGAAATAAAATTTTATCATATAAAAAAAGCGCTGTGTTTTCAACAGCGCTTTTTTTTTAAACAAAACCAAACTATTTACTGGTGGGCAACAACAAGTTTTTTTGTATAATATATTTTATTGTTCAGAAGAAATGAATAAAAGTAAATTCCTTCCGGCAAATCATTAGTGTCAATACGCATTTTCCCCTCTTTTCCTTCTGCTGAAATTGTTTTAACTTCGTTTCCAACCATATCAGAAACGATAACCCGTAAACGGTCATCATTGCCTGAAATTTTGTACTTAATAAATGTCGCTTTATCTGAAGGATTGGGGAAGGCCGCCGAAACATCCGGAACATTCGTGCTTTCTCCCACTCCTGAAGCCACAGCAATAAATTTACAATAAAACGATATGGAATCAGCTATGCTATCCATATTAAAGAACAAATATTTTATCAGCGAAGTACCTTCATGCCCGTTGGCTTTATAATCAGCAAAAAACTCACTGGTCGTAGAACCTGCATTGATAATTGTCGGATCAGGGATCTGTGACACACTGTCCGGCCAGCATGCGCCCCCCCAGCAAACCGTATTTGTTGACCCGGGCACTGTATCTATTTCTGTCCTGTAACATTTTACCGACAGGTCAGAAGAAGAGTTATTGGTCACATTAATATTACAATTCAAGGTATTTCCCACGTCTCCGCCGATAATAACAGTGTCCCCCTGTAAAACTGCGCCCTGGCCATTGGACAAGGTAAGGTTCTGTGCAAAAATTACAAAACCATGTATTAGAAAAAAAACTAAAAAAAATAATGTTTTTTTCATAGTGCCGGATTTTAGATCATCTTGATATTTATTTATTTTAACACGAAAAAGCACTTGTTTGTTCTTTATTTACAAAAATAATACAAAAAAACCCGAAATGCAATAATTAACGCAAAATTAACTACCAGACAATATTAAATAGTCTGATTTTTGTTTATTTATGATAAATTTGTCCTAAAATTTAAACTTATGAAATCAATACTGGCTTTACTATTCATCTTTTTTTATTGCTTTGCCAATATCTATGCCCAGGACCCAAATACTGTAAATCCGGTTGGATTAAAAAAAATACCTTCAGTTATATTAAAAACCCTTGATAACAAGACATTCAACACTTCAGATATTTCAAATGACGGAAAACCTGTGATCATAAGTTTCTGGGCAACCTGGTGCAAGCCTTGTGTGAACGAACTCAGCACCATTGCTGATGTCTATGAAGACTGGCAGGAAGAAACCGGTGTAAAACTCATTGCAATTTCTATTGACGACACGAAAACTTCGGGCAATGTGAGTCCTTTTGTCAATGGGAAAGACTGGAATTATGACGTTTATCTCGATGTAAACAGCGACTTTAAAAGAGCTATGAATGTCAACCTGATCCCGCACACCTTTGTGATCAACGGCAAAAATGAAATAGTCTGGCAGCATACTTCTTTTTCGCAGGGAAGCGAACTCGAACTTTTAAATATTGTCAGAAAAGTCTCAAAAGGAGAATTTCTGCCTTCAGAATAGCTTTCATGCCCTTAATTCATTAAAAAGTATTTATGAAACACCGATATACTTTTATCATTTTATTTTTAGGTTTACTTTCTTTCCGTCAGGGAAAAGCCCAGGGACTTGAAAAACTCCTTCAGAACAGCCGGATAAGCGGAAATTTTCAGTTCGACGGTATGTATTATAACAAAGATTCGCTGATCGGGGCTCCTGACATCCCCCAAAAAGTACTGATGAATGCCTATGCCAACATCAGCTATTTCAATGGCCCTTTTTCAGCAGGTTTCCGTTTTGAAAATTATCTCTATGCTTTACAGGGTTACGATCCTCGTTATAACGGCATTGGAATACCTTACCGTTTCGCCTCCTTTGAAAAGGACAAATTCACCATATCCATCGGCAACTCATACGACCAGTTTGGTTCAGGCCTTGTGTTCCGTGCATGGCAGGATGCCGGGCTGGGTTATGACAATTCGCTGGATGGCATCAATATCCGTGTGAATCCTTGGAATGGAATTACGATTAAAGGAATTTGGGGTAAGCAGCGGTTTTATTTCGATCATGGCCCCGGAGTAGTAAGGGGCACAGACGCCGAACTGAGCATCAACGAACTATTTAATAAACTCAATAATAAACCGCTAAGGATCAATATTGGCGGTAGTTTTGTAAGTAAATACCAGGATGCTGATGATCCTGTATTCAATCTGCCCAAAAATGTGGCCTGTTATGGCGGAAGAGGAGCTATCAGTTATAAAAACTTCTTAATCAATGGAGAGTATGCTCATAAAATCAATGACCCCTCTGCAGTGAACAACCGCATTTATAAACCCGGAAATGCAACACTGATTCAGCTTACTTATGCGCAAAAGGGGATGGGGTTATATCTGGCAGCCATAAGAACCGACAATATGAGTTTTAAATCAGACCGGGATGCCGGAGGCAATGATCTGAATATAAACTATATACCCTCTCTGGCCAAACAAACCACCTACAGCCTTCCTGCTTTGTATATTTATGGAACACAGCCCAACGGTGAATTCGGATTTCAGGCGCAGGGAATTTATACATTCAAAAAGAAAACAAAACTCGGAGGCAAATATGGGACGACAATTTCATTGACCTATTCACGCTACAATAATATTTTTAAAAAACAGATTGACGAAAACACTCCGCTGGATTCCACGGGCACATTAGGTTATAAGTCTGATTTTTTTAAGTTCGGTAAAGAGGTTTATTATGAGAATTTTAATTTCGAGTTTTCAAAAAAGTTCAGCAAGTTGTTCAAGCTGATTGTGGAATATTTTTATATTCAGTATAATTCTTCAGTCATCGAAGGCCATGTAATGCCCAACATCCATTCTCACACCATTGTCGCCGATATGACCTTTAACATTAATGAGAAACATTCCATCCGTTCGGAACTTCAGCATATGTATACCAAACAGGGAGAAGGATCGTGGGCTTATGCACTTGTGGAGTACACCATCGCACCCAAATGGTTCTTTTCCTTATCAGACATGTATAATTACGATAATGACATCGCTGAAAAAAGGCTGCATTATTATAACGTATCCACTTCATTTGCCACAGGCTCCACGCGTATAGCGCTCAGCTACGGACGCCAGCGGGCCGGGATATTTTGCGCAGGAGGTGTATGCAGATTTGTTCCTGCCGCCAACGGGTTATCATTATCGGTTTCCAGCAGTTTTTAATTTTTTTGTATGAAAAGATATTGTTTTATTCTACCATTACTTTTATTCTTCTGGGCAACACTGTTCTTATCCTGTGACAAAGTGAAGCCGCCCTATATGAATGTCACTGATGTTGCTGACTGTCCCGTCCCCGATTTCCCGGCTGTGGCTACACCTCAAAAAACGCTGCTGATCGAAGAGTTTACCGGGCATAGGTGTGTATACTGCCCCGGAGGCGCCCATTATATAGATCAGATCAAACAACAGTCTTACGGGGACAGGGTAATGGTTCTTGCCATACATGCCAGTATTCTGGCCGATCCCGAGCCCGGAAATTACAGTCTCGATCTCAGGCCGGGAACACACGGAGAAGAATTATATTCATATTTTGCCATACCCAACGAACCCCGTGCAGGCTTTAACCGTGAAAAACTCGACGGTACCAACAATTTTTACGGCACTCCTGCATCCTGGCAGGCAAAAGCAGAACAGGTGCTTTCACAAAGCCCGGTGGTAACGCTGCAGATCATCAACAATTATGATTCATCAACCCGGAAGTTATGTTCGCATGTGAAAACCAGGTTTCTGGCCGCCAACGCTCAAAACCTGAAAATTGCACTTTTTATTTCTGAAGACAGCATTATCGGATATCAGAGCAATAACAACACAGCCTATGGCACTGTTCCTGATATTGTGGATTATGTTTTTATGAATGTGATGAGGGATGAGTTTGCCGGCACTTTCGGAGAGGTATTGACTACAGGAGGCGTCAGCCAGGATTCGAGCATTATCCGCACCTATAAAAAAATTCTCGATCCTGCATGGAATGTAAAATACTGTAAAGTTGTTGCCTACGTTTATGATACAGACACCGATGTGGTGCTGCAGGCAGCCGAAGAAAAAGTTTACTAAACATGAATCAGAAATCATAATGACGTTCAGGGACAGACATCCTGATACCCAAAGAAATTACATTTGCCGAACCGGACTGCTGTTTTGAAGTTAAACTACGGTAATAATAGCTTAAAAAGATACGCAGGTTGTTTTTCGGATTCAGCAGGTAGGTCACACTGATGGAATAATAACCTATTCTTGTTTTAATGCCTTGTCCGATTTCATTTCCATAGGTCGTCAATACCACATTGTCAACCATTGGGTCGTAGGCATCCCAGGCCGGCTTGTAAATATCCCGGCCTACATTGCTGTTCACGCTGTCTGTGCCTGTAATGGTATAATTAGCATGGGCTTCAAAAAACCAACGATGATAACTATACCTCAGAAACAAAGCCGTTTCAAAGAAATTTGCACCGCCGGGATGCGCCAGCGGCTGATTGTAATGCCCGTAATTCTGGATAACTATACGGTGGGCATAGGTGTATGGACGCGCAAAATTCACCTCAAACAAGGCTGAAAGATTTTTAATTTTGAAAAGGTCATAAGATTTTACACCTAACTGCCAGGCCTGTTTATTAGTCCAGAAACCCCAGGTTAAAGCGCTATCGTCAGGATGAATAATATGCCGGATCCGGTTGCCGATACCTTTTTTAATTTCACTGAAGATCATATCATCAATGAGCAACTGTCCGTAAAAGGATGTTTTTTTACCCACTTTCACTCTCAGGCTGATCCCCAGCAGTGAGTTGTCCGGCGAGCCCCTCTGAAATTCAACAGGCCGCAAAAAAATTACCGGATTCAGATAGGCCACATCAAAACCACGGGTACCATTACTGGTCCTGCCCTGCCAGATGATGGATTCAAAAAATCCAAAATTTACACGCTTTGAAATGTCCCAGCTCAGGTAATGAAAAGCGCCGAATTTGTTGCCCATATTTCTCCAGCGTGATGAAGAAAAATCTGACATGTCTTTAAAATTCGTGTAAAGATTTACAAACTTTATTTTCCATACATTGGTGGTGAGTTTCAGATACGGGTAATTATAAGCGGCATCAGACAGAAACAGCGAGCGGTAACCATCGCCCCAGAAATTTTTTCCAAAACCGGCTTCAAGTGTAAAATATTTCAGAAATTCGTAAGATACATAGAAGTTATAATCCAGATAATTATAACCGCCTAAAAGTGATTTATAAGTATAGCCGTGTCCTGGCAGAGCCCTTGAAGTCTTTACCATTTCATCAACATAATCAGGAAATGACGACTGCCAGTACATTATTGTTCCTCCGGCAGACACTTTATCGTAAAAGACCGATTGAATACGGGCACCTATCCCCGATTCAGACAAGGCTTTCTTTCCTGAAAAATCAAACCCACCCGAGATATCGATCACCGGGTCGGCGGCAAAAAAGACCTCTGAATCATCATAAATAAATGTGTTTTGTGTAAGAACTTTTTTGTAAAATTTAGTTTCAGCAGGTATTTTATAATTAAAAATGCTGTCGGCATCCAACACCTCTCGCACCTCCTTTTCGTAATAAGGTTGCACATCGGGGTGAAAGCGTGTCTGATAAGAATATAGCTTTGCGTTGACCAATTCACGCGCACCGGAAAAAAGTTCATTATGCAATTGCTGTGCATCAACCATGAACCCCAGCATGACTGTTAACAGGAAAAGAATACTATTTTTAAAATTGCTTGTCAAAAATTTTTATTAAAAATCATTATATATGTTAGTCAGCGATGTTTTAAATCCAAAATAAAAATAATGAGTTAACTGCTTATCACTATCGTTGTTCAACATTCGCGCATAATATCCGGCTTCAAAGATCAGGTTTGTCTTAGGGTTAAAAAGATAACTTACCCTAAGCCCCGCATTCATTATTCCGGTTTTTACACCCTGTGCAATATGGTTCCCATCTGACCTGAACCCGTTTTGTGCTTTGGCCTGAGAGATGAAAACATCCTGTCCCCAATTGGTGTTGCTTGTATCAAGCCCTGTAATGGCATAATTAAACTGCAATTCGGAAAATATTCTGCCGTAACGGTAATTCAGAAAGGCGATTATCTCCCTGAAATTGGCGCCCAGCGGATGTGTCAGCGACTGATTGTAATGTGTATAACTTTGCAACGGGTTGGGATGAGCATAGGCATAAGGACGTACCTGATTATATTCAAGCTGTGCATTGAAATTTTTTATCCTGAACATATCGAAGTATTTGGCTCCCAGCTGAAACCCATACGTATTTCCCTGGTACCCTTTGGCAAATAACTTATTGATTTTCAGGTTATCAATCATCAGTTGTCCGAATAATTTCAATGATGCCACCGGCTTGTAAGCGGCTGTAACTCCCAGCATTGCATTATCCTGATTGGAAAGCGAATAATGCACCGTGTTCACCAGGATAACAGGAATAAGGCTGTTATAATTAAACTTGTGGTTTTTTGCAGACGCCTTCCAGATGATTCCTTCAAAAAGCCCCAGTTCAAGTTTTTTTCCGATACGAAAACCCGCATAGTTAAAAGTTCCGGGTTTGGTCTGGTATCCATGATACCAAAGATAAGGTGTATCCAAAACGCTTTTGGTGTTCAGATTCTGAAACGCGGTGAAAATAGTCTGGTAATAAAACCATTTGTAATTTACAAAAATCTTCAGAAAAGGATATTGGTAGCTGTTATCCGAAAGCAACAAGGACCGGTATCCATCGCCGATAAAGTTTTTATCAAAACCAAATTGTATATTCCAATGAGGATCAGGGCTGTATGAAACCAGCCCGTAAGGGGTGCCGTAATCATAGCCGCCTGCCTTGAAATTTTTTACCCGTCCTGTGCCGGGGCCGACTTCATATTTTTTTATAAAACCGGTTATATAGTCAGGAAATCTTGCCTGGGTTTCGTAATAACTGCTGATAAAATAAAGATTTTGGCCGATAGCGCCCCGGAGTTGAACGCCACGGGTGTTAAAATAAAGATTTTTATCATCCGCCAACGATCTTCCATAACCAAAATTGAATAATGGACTGATAAAAAGATGAAAGTCTCCCTGATGAACAACAATCAGGTCTTCACGGAATATCTTTCGTATGATCCAGCGCTCTTTTTCTTTAGGTTTCCTGCAGCCCGGCGTTAATGCCGAATCAGGGTTTACAGCCTGTTCTATAAAACTTTTATTATAAGGTTTTAATGCAGTGAACGCCCTGGAATCTGCTTTGTTTAAATACTTATCCAGTGTAAAAACAATATCGCGCTGCAGCGGGATATTCTCCTGTGCAAATCCCCCTAAAACGATCATAGAAAGCAGTAACGATATAACGATCTTTTTCGTCATCAGGATTTATTTCCTTCTATAACAATTACTATTTCGCCTTTAACTATTTTATCCCTGAAATGAAGTGCTATCTCCATGAGGCTTCCGCGAATAACTTCTTCGTGAATTTTTGTCAACTCACGGATTACGGCAGCTTTTCGGTTTTCTCCAAAAAATCCGGCACATTGCTCAAGGGTGTGGACAAGCCGGTACGGTGATTCGTAAAAAACGACGGTTGCCGGCATTTGTGCCAGGAACGAGAGTCGTGTTTGCCGGCCTTTTTTGTGAGGCAGAAAACCTTCAAAGTAAAAACGGTCGCAGGGAATCCCGGAAACCACCAGAGCAGGAACAAAAGCTGTTGGCCCCGGAAGACATTCTACGTCAATACCTTCACTGATACATTCACGCACCATAAGAAATCCCGCATCCGAGATACCCGGAGTACCCGCATCGCTGATCATGGCCATATTTTCGCCGGCTTTAATCCGGGTTACCAAAGCTTGCAGGCATCGGTGTTCATTAAACTGATGATAGGCTATCATTCTGCCGGAGATACCATAGCGTTTCATCAGGACACTGCTGGTACGTGTATCCTCAGCTAATATCACATCGGCCTGTTTAAGAATATTGACCGCACGAATGGTGATATCTTCAAGATTTCCTATCGGCGTAGGAACGATGTAGAGCTTTGACATGGCCTGTTTTTAGCGGAATAAAAGTAAAAATTTTTAGTGAAATACCTGAAAAAAGGCTTATTTAATTTATAATAAGTTACATTTGTGTCTGATAAATGCTGATACATGAAACTTGTTGTTGACCTGGGAAATACCCTGAAGAAAGTATCCGTTTTCGCAGGCAATACCCAGAAATACATTGAATGCGCTGAAAACATTGAGAACAGTATTGAAACGATCTTCACAACATTTTCTGTGACATCAGCCATTATTTCGTCGGTAATACCGGACTTTCGGAAACTTGCCGGTTTAATTTCAGCAAAATGCCCGTTGCTGATTTTAGACGACCATACTCCTGTTCCGATAAAAAACGCCTATCTGTCGCCCGAAACTCTTGGCAAAGACCGTCTGGCATCTGCAGTAGCCGCTGCTACGATGTTTCCCGGAGAAAATGTACTGATTATAGATGCCGGAAGCTGTATCAAATACGATTTCATTGACTCCTCTGCCACCTATCATGGCGGGGCCATATCACCCGGACTGCACATGAGATTGAAAGCACTGCATACTTTTACCGGAAAACTTCCGTTAATACAGTTGTCCGGAAATATTCAGCTTACCGGAAAAAACACACAGCAATCCATATTATCGGGCGTGGTTAACGGAGCAGTCGCTGAGACAGACGGAATAATTGAGCAATACAGGATACAATATCCGGATATAAAAGTGATATTATCCGGTGGCGATTCGGCATATTTGGTCAATAAACTAAAAAGTAAGATATTTGCTGTTTCAAATATGGTTTTATTGGGCTTGAAAATAATTCTGGATTATAATGACGATATTAAACAAAAATAAATTTTTTCTCTTTCTGATTCTGACCCTGGCCTTTACAGATATCGGTTTCGCTCAGATACGAATAAGTTCGCCCTATTCCCGTTACGGCCTTGGCGAATTACAGACCAATCATTCCGTATATACTTCGAGTATGGGTGGTTTAAACATTGCTTTGCGGAATCCGAACTTCATCAATATGAACAATCCGGCTTCTTATTCTTCATTTGACACCAACTCGTTTATTTTTGACGCCGGCGTGATAAGTACTTTCTCGCAACTTAAGACCAACATTAATTCTCAGGGGTATAATAATCATACTTCGCTGGGACATCTGCTGTTTGGATTTCCGGTAACCCGCTGGTGTGGAATATCATTGGGATTAATACCTGTTTCGAAATCAGGATATCTTGTCAAAGTAGAAGATACCATTGAAGATGCCGGACGTGTCACCGAGCGGTTCACCGGAAGCGGCGGCCTTAGTCATGCCTATCTGGGCGCATCTTTCAAACCTTTTAAGAATTTTTCTTTCGGAATCAATATCGGTTACCTTTTCGGCACCATCTATAAAGTCCGTGCCGTGGAGTTTCCGGATGACGCCTTTTCTTTCAATGTGCGTGCAAAAAATGATGTAGAAGTCGGCGGGATTTTTTTAAATTATGGTTTGCAATACCAGATTTTCTTAAAGAAAAATTATACACTGACACTGGGATCCAAGTTCAATCTTCCTATGAACCTCAATGCAAAGCACACCTTGCTTGACGAACGTTATTCCGGTAGCGAAACCGATATCATCAGCATTAAAGACACTCTGATTGACATTACAGACAAAAAAGGCAAGATATTTATGCCACTGACCATTGGAGGTGGATTTACGCTTACCAAAAACAATATCTGGATGGTGGGCGCCGATTTTGACTGGCAGAACTGGAAAAAATTCAAAAGTTTTGGAGTTTCTGATTCCATTGGCAATAGTTTCATTGTGTCAGCCGGCGGTGAATATACGCCCCAGTATAATGCCCTGACCAGCTATTGGAAAAGGATGAATTACCGCGCCGGATTTCATTTCTCTCAGAGTTATTATGAGATCCGAGATACCAAGATCAATGATTTTTCGGTAAGTATCGGGCTTGGTTTTCCGATCAAAAAAACAAGAACTACGGTGAATGTCGCCTTTGAAGCCGGCACCAAAGGCACCATCAGCAAAAACCTGTTACAGGAGAATTATTTCCGCCTGATCGTTGGTATTGCGTTCAGGGAATTCTGGTTTTTCAGACCAAAGTTGAATTAATAAATGAATACACAGTTTGTTTTGTTGAAAAACCTTATCGTTTTTTCTTTTGTTGCATTACTGACAGCCCCTTCATGTAAAAATAAAATTGAAGATGTAAATGCCTTAGTTTATTCTGATACCAGCCCGGTTGAAACGGGTAAGACTATTGAAATCGTTTACAGTGATTCTGCTGAAATACAAGCTATTATAAAATCACCCTTTTATAAAAGGTATGCGGGAAAAGATCCATATTTAGAGATGCCTCAGGGACTGAATGCCACTTTTTATGATTCGTCTATGCAGGTAAAAACACATCTCACATCAAAATATGCCATCAAATACGATAAAAAAAACATCATGGAAGTTAAAAATGATGTGGTGGTTGTTAATGAAAAAGGGGAAAAACTCAATACCGAGCATCTTATCTGGGATGAAAAGACCAGAAGGATTTATACGGATGTATTTGTGAAAATCACAACCCCGGATAAAGTTTTTTACGGCGACGGCCTGGATGCCGATGACTCCTTCCTGAAATGGGTGATCAAAAAACCCAGAGGCACTTTTTATATAAATACAGATGATACTGAAAGCGAAAATACCGATTGAGCCATGAACAATTTTATTATTATCGTTATCGCTACCGTAATATGCTCAGCTTTTTTCTCGGGTATCGAACTGGCATTTATAAGCGCCAATAAACTGAAAATCGAGCTGGATAGGAAAAACAGGCTCTTTTCGGGCAGACTGCTTTCAGGTTTTCAGAAAAACCCTTCCGATTTTGTTTCTACGATGTTGTTGGGAAACACTATAACTCTTGTTATTTATGGTATTGCCATGTCCCATTTGCTTGAAAATCCTATCAGGACTATTTTACCCGGAAGCCTGCAATCCGATTTTATGGTCATGATCCTGCAAACGCTGGCCTCTACCCTGCTGATATTGTTTGTCGGCGAGTTTGCGCCCAAAGCCATTTTTCGCATTAATCCCAACCGGGTGTTGAAATTTTTTGCCTTTCCTTTATTCCTTTGCTATTACATATTGTTTCCCATCCAATTTATTTTTGTTGAAATTTCTGAGTTTATTCTTGAATATATTTTCAGGGTGAAACTCAAAACTGAAAAATACAAGTTTAACCATTCCGATCTTGACAATTATGTCAAAGAATTTTCACCGGCACAAACGCATAACGACAATCAAATACCTGAAATACAAATGTTTCAGAACGCAATTGACTTCACACACATTCGGGTACGCGAATGTATGGTGCCGCGCAATGAGATTGTCGCCATCGAAGAAAATGACAGCATCAGCGAACTTATAAAAAAACTGGTCAATACAGGACACTCCAAAATTCTTGTATACAAAAAACACATAGATAATATTATTGGATATGTTCATTCCTATGATATTTTTAGCGATCCGAAAGATATCAGATCAATTAATAAGCCTATAATTATCGTTCCCCAGACCCTGTTAGCCAAGGAGGTACTCCCGATGTTCATACAACAGCACAAAAGTGTAGCGGTAGTGGTTGATGAATTCGGGGGGACGTCGGGCATGATCACCCTTGAAGACCTGATAGAAGAAATTATCGGGGAAATTAATGATGAGTACGATGAAATTTCTCCCATTGAAAAAAAACTCAGTGATTATGAATTTGTTTTATCCGGCCGTTTAGAAATAGATTACCTTAATGAAAAATTTCTGCTCGGCATACCGGTAGGCGACGAATATGAAACCCTTGCCGGCTATATTATTCATAATCTGGAACGTATTCCTGCCGAAAAAGAAAATATCCGCATTGCTCCTTTCGATATTACAATAGTGAAAGCCAGCAACAAACGTATTGAACAAATTCATCTTGTTGTGAGCGGCGATATTAAGAATTTAGAGTAAAATTTTTCACATTTCACTTATTGTTGTACATTTGCAAACTTAAAAATAAAATTTTATGGCAATTATTGGAAAACTAAGAAAACATTCAGCACTAATTGTAATTCTGGTTGGTGTAGCTATTGCTGGTTTTGTTCTGCAGGATTTATTCAGAAAAAGCGGTGCCGGAGGAGGCGGGCCGGACGAATTTGCAAAGATCGGAGGGGTAAAGATCAGTAAAATTGAATTTGATGCCAAAGTTGATGAACAGGCAACTCTTTATAAACAACAGGCCAAAAAAGAAAATCTCACTTCTGCCGAGAGTTACCAGATCATGGTTCAAACCTGGAACCAACTGGAAAAAGAAACTATCATGCAAAAGGAATTTGAAGAACTCGGACTGGCCATTGAACATGAAAAGACAACCAAACCCTCTATATCTCCCGAAGAACTTTACGATCTGATGATGGGGAAAAATCTGCATCCTTTTATAATTCAAAACTTTACAGACCCTAATACAGGCAGGGTAAATACACAGCAGATTCAAAATATCATCACAAATTTCGACCAGTTGAAAGAGGATGAAAAAAAACAGTGGAAAACCCTTGAACAGGCCATTAAAGATGACCGGCTGAATACGAAATATTATACGATGATTGAGAAAAGCTATTACATGCCCAAGACGTTCATGCAGCGCTTAACTCAGGATGCCGGAAAAACAGCAACCCTCCGCTATTACGGAATTAAATACCAGACCATTTCGGACAGCGCTGTTGCCGTCAGTGATGATGATCTTAAAAAATATTATGATGAACATCAATATGAATTTGAGCAGGAAAGAGCCCGCGACATTGACTATGTGATTTTTGAAGTGGTTCCGTCAAAGAACGACATGGATAAAATAAAAGAAAAAGTGGATACCTTGTTTAAAGGCTTTCAGATTATTAAAGCAGATGAAGTGGAAAATTTCATCAGGGCAAACAGTGATGCTCCCTATGACAGTAATTTTTATAAAAAAGGCGAACTTCCCGTAAAACTTGATTCTGTCATTTTTGCTTCACCGGTGGGTACGATAATTCCACCATATATTGATAATAATTCATATTACATGGCCCGGCTGATGCAGATTCAGAACCGTCCCGACTCCATAAAGGCGAGTCAGATACTGATTGCCTATAAGGACGCTCCCAACCCCCTGCAAAACATCACACGTACAAAAGAACAGGCTAAAATGCGTGCAGACAGTTTACTGATCATTGCCCGGCAGGATGTGAATAATTTTGGCGCCCTGGCCAGCATGAATTCCGATTACCCTTCGGCCAAACAAGACGGCGGAGACCTGGGATGGTTTGTTGACGGCGATGTGAATAACAAATTTTTCTTTGACTCTTCCTATATTGCAAAGGTTGGTGATGTAAAAATCATACAGTCAACCATGGGATATCATATTTTATACGTTGCTGATAAAAAAGCCTCCTTCCAGAAAGCCAAGGTAGCCATTTTGCAGCATGATATAAAGGCAAGCAGTGAAACCTTCAACAAATATCTCTCTGATGCAAGTGCATTTGCCGGAGAAAGCCGTACTGCAGAGGATTTTAATAAAAATGTGGCTGATAAAGGGCTGAATAAACGTTCGGCGCAGTTTGTCAGGGAAATGGATTATACCATACCGGGACTTGAATCTGCCAGAGATATCATCAGGTGGGCTTTTAACGAAGAAACTGAAAAAGGCATGGTATCCGAACAGGTTTTTGAAAGTGAAGGAAAATTTGCCGTGGCCATGCTGGTTGAAAAACGTGAAAAAGGAATTGCCCCGCTGGAGCAGATCGGCAGCTATTTAGCCCCGCTTGCCAAACGTGAGAAAAAAGCAGCACAAATTATTGATAAAATCAATGCTGCATCTTCTTCTACAAAAGACCTGTACCAGATCGCCGGCAAATTAAACACAACTGTCGACACTGTAGATGTTACCTTTTCTGCTGCTAATTTCCCTGCTTACGGCCCCGAGCCTGAACTTATCGGCACAATTTTTACCTTAAAGAAGAATGCCCTCTCTGCTCCCATCAAGGGTAAAATGGCTGTTTACCAGGTTTTGATTGACAATATCGCTCAGCCGCCCTCGCAGATCAATCCGGATATGATGAACATGCAACTGGCAAGTTATTTCCGGCAGAGGGTCAGAGGTGATCAGTATAACGAAAGCGACCTGTATAAAGCTATTAAAGACAATACAAAAATCACGGACAACAGGATTTTCTTTTATTAGCAATTTGTGAAATCCCGATATTATAAGGTCTGCGCATTCTTTATCCCGAAGGCTTGATAATAAGATTGTTAATAATGTTTTATACTCTTTAATATCAACAATTATACAGGGTTATTTATTATTTTTATTCGCAGTCATATTGTAATTATAATAATATCAATAGTGGATCTTCAAATACAGAATCGGAAGTATTCAGAATATGAGTAAAAATAAAGAAGTAACAAATAATAAAACTACTGTAATTATTGGCGCTGGTCCTGCAGGCTTAAGCTGTGGTTATGAGCTTGCTAAAGCGGGGATGAACGTTGAGGTTTATGAAGCCTCGCCTTATGTGGGAGGTATGGCGCGAAGTCATGAGTTATGGGGGCAGAAAGTAGATGTTGGCCCTCATCGTTTTTTTTCCAAAGAAAAACATGTTAACGATTTTTTCATCTCCCTTGTGAAGGATGATTTTACCCTGATAAACCGGCTTACACGCATATATTACCGAAACAGGTTTTTCAATTATCCGATAAAGATATTTAATGTATTGGGCAACCTGCCACCGACTACCATAGTGCAGATCCTTTGGGAATATTTACGAGTAAAAATCTCCCCCTATAAAAACCCGAAAACTTTTGAAGAATGGGTGTCAAACAGGTTTGGCCGCAAACTATATGAGATCTTTTTCAAGCATTATTCGGAAAAACTCTGGGGAATACCCTGTTCAAAAATTGACGCCGACTGGTCGGCACAGCGTATTAAATCTCTTTCATTATGGGAAGCTGTAATTACCGCTATTTTCGGTAACATCGGGAACAAGCATAAAACACTGCTTGACCAGTTTGCCTATCCCAACGAAGGTACCGGCACCATCTACGAACGGGCTGCAGATTATATAAGAGAACACGGAGGCACAGTACACCTTCAGATGCCTGTAAAACGCGTGGTACAGGATCCAACAGGGAAAGTGACAGGTATTGAATTAGAAGACGGACGAATTATCAATGCAGATTACGTGGTGTCATCCATGCCAATGACGCTTATGGTAAAAGGGCTGGATAATGTACCGGAGGATGTGACCCTTGCTGCAGATACACTTTATTACCGGAATACCATAATTGCCTATATTGAAGTTGATTCGACGGATTTGTTCAAAGACAACTGGATATACGTCCATTCACCGGAAGTAAAACACGGCCGCATAGCAAATTTCCGGAACTGGAGCCCAGAACTCATACGGGGCAAAAACACCACCATCCTGGGAATGGAATTCTGGGCATTCGACAACGACCCGATCTGGAATGATACGGATGAAAACATTTCGGAACTTGCAAAATCAGAAATAAGCAAACTCCGGCTGGTCCCGGAACAGACAAAGATTTTAAACACCCATATTTTAAGGGTGCATCGCTCCTATCCTGTCTATGAAACCGGTTATCAAATACCCCTAAAAAAAATAGAAAACTATCTTGATCATTTTAAAAACCTGATCCCCATTGGGCGATACGGGGCCTTTAAGTATAATAACCAGGATCACTCTATTTTAATGGGTATCCTGGCTGCCAATAAGATTGCGTATGGTGTGGACACCGACCTCTGGAAGATAAATACCGATATGGAATACCAGGAGGAAGCAAAAATCAAAGACGTCTACAATAATCCGCAGAATTAGAAATTGTTTCTTAAAACAGGTATACTTATTCCGTAGCCTTTTTGCGCGACTTTCTCCAGAATATCAAGCCAATAAGCATCAGGTAAAACACAAGTCCTGCCATTGACACCATCCGTCCTTGTTTAAGCCAGGGCGGACTGTATGATAATTCAATGGAATGTTTTCCTTTTTCTAAAAACAATCCCATCAAGCCAAAATCCACGATGTTAATATCAGCATGTTTACCATCAACAGTGGCTTTCCACCCCTCATCATACGGTATGGAAAAAAACAAAAGTCTGCTGCTGTCGGTTTCTATGGTTCCCTTAATTACATTCTGGGAAAAAGAGGTCATCACCAGCGTATCCTGCTGAAGGCTTCTGACATCGGCATAATAGGTATCCCACGTATATGCAGTGCCGGCAAGAGTATCCTTTAATATTACCGGCTTTAATGCAGCGGTGATCCGGGCGTAATCCGGGCAGTCTTTTTCATCCATGACCACAGCCCGTAAAGCATTGAGCTCCTTATTGGCTGCGGAAATTGCCGAAAAATCACCCTGCTTTATATAGTTATTAAAACAGAAACCGAACGGAAGCGCATATTTATTCCGGAAAACTTTGGTGTCTCCGAACTGTGCAAGCGAATCATAGGTCATCTTTACAAACGGGAGACTTCCGGCATTCTTCTTCATCAATTGATATTTGGTGCTGGCAAGGGTCTGGAACATTAAACGGTTGGTGATCCCGGGCGCCCAACGGGTTTCTGTTTCATTACGGGGGTCTATCACGTTCATTCCCGAAAGAAATTTTATGTAATATTTCTGGTTAAATCCCTGGTACGAACGCGATCCATAATAGTCCTGCGCTAATGCATCATCTGAAAAAGCATGATAGGCCATTCCTGAAAAATAGTCCTTATTTGCCCTGAAAAAACTCTTATCGCGGTTCTTGATAAAATCCAAAGCTTCTACCGTATAATCATTATATCCTTTTTTTTCTGACAGCTCAGCAGACTTCACCGCCGCGTTTTCCCTCACTTTTGTTCTGGGATTAACATAGTACCTTTCATTAAGGGATGTGTTGGCAGCCACGACGATCTCAATAAAAACCGCAACCAATAAAATAACCCGGGCAATCCGCCTGAACTTTGTTTTAAACAAATATAAAAGAACACTGTATGTAAGTAAAAATACCGTGGCCAAATATTGGATATTTTTATTTACAATCTTATATTGTTTCGGAAAATACGGATAATAGAGTAAAACCAGCAGAATAGCCAGGGTAACCAGGAGCAGGATAATATTGATTTTATTACGTTTATCCATCAGGGAAAATGCATTTATGGCACAAAACAATAATGCAAATGAAACAAAAAGGGCAAGCGTCCGGAAATAATCGCCTGTAAAAAGCCAGAACGTATAGCGGAAAAACGGGAATATATAAAGCAAAAGCCAAAATGCAATAAAGACTGCATAAATAATTTTTTGTTTCTTTGACAAAAACTGAAAAACCTGGGGGATCAAAAGCAAAGTGACCAGGCCTATGTAGGTCATGGGCGCTTCCATATAATTGGTCCATCCGCGGTAATCAACACCTGAACCCAGGATGTCATTTGAAAAAAAACGAAGAATAATTGTTTTTAAATGAGAAAAAGGCACCCCGTAGTTGCTTGCCGAACGGGTAATATCATTTTCTAAGGCAAAGAGCGGCGCTGATGACAGGGTTTTAAACAAGCCCGATTCACCACTGACGCGCGGCCCGTTTATTAATTCGTAGAGGGTTTGTGAAGAGAAAAAACCGGATAACAAAACACCGATGGTACTTAAAATAAAAATTCTGCCGAATATAAATATCAGCTTTTTTATCTGAAAATCTTCATGTATCAGCAAAAACCGGAATATAGTATATATAGCGATAAAAAAAGCAAAAAGATACAAACTGAATATTTGGAAAACGGCAATTTGAAAGATCACTAACGGCAGCAGCCACAGCATCTTGTTTTTATAGACGTTTTCCAATGAAAACAGCAGCATGGCTAAAAACAGACTCTGTGAAGAATAAAACAACCAGTTTCCGCCAAGAATAAAAAATCCTGATAATGCATACACCAGGCATCCGATAAAAGAAGCAAATGCCGATATATTAATACTTTTTAAATACAGATACATAAAAACAGCAATCAGGATCAATTTCAGAAATTCGGTATAATTTCCGATATAAGCCAGGTAATTTTCATTGATAAAGGCTGCACAAAAAAATGATATATCGGAGTAGCCGGCCATGCTTCCCAGAATGTTCTGCCCCATTCCAAGGCTGAAACACCAGCCGCCCATGCCAAAATCACGAAAATACCGTGCATAGGCCATTATCACCGCCTGGTGGATATTTATGGAGTCGGAAGCTATGTCCTTAAAGAAATAGACATTCCGCAATAACAAAAAATTTCTGAACACAATAAACCCCGCAAACAGCACTATCCCTATGGCTATGTAAAAAGAGTATTTTTCAATTTTATTTTCAAAAACATCAGGTTTCTGAACCGGTTTGGGTTTATGAATTTCCTGATTTTTTTCTTTTTTGGGATTCTTTTTCTTCACTTTTTAATTACAATTTTTGCATAATGAATTACAAAAATAACTATTATCCCGAAACTTTATCTGCATTACACCATTTAAACGCCAGCAGTAGTCCTGTCAGCCGCCGTTCCGCCTCATCCCGGCTCTACACCGGTATAGAATTCATAAACATCAGGAGCCATGCCGTTTCATTTTTAGCATCTCTGTCAAATAGCATAAACACCCGAAAGAGATTAACACTCCCTGCGGTTAGGTATCAACTTCATGTAAAAGAATCCGGTGCCGCATTAATTAACGATTATTTTCTTAGCGACAACCTTCTTTGCCAAGCCAATTCTTGCATAATAAAAACCTGACGTCAAATTCGAAATATCCACGCTGATATTATTTTGAGGAATGTTAAGGTTTTCATGTTTGACAAGGCTTCCATTTGAAGTATAAAGTTCAATATAATGAATACCGGGACCTTGAAAATAAACATTATTGCCGGCTGGTAAAGGGAATGCAGTTACCTGTTCTTCAACCATATATTCATTTACTCCGGCCGGGGCATCATATTTCCAGAAATCTCCCAGACCTGCCCCTGTTGATGTCTGTCCGCAACCCATATATCCGGTGCTGCCCAGGTTGAAATTCATTAAACAGTACCTTGCCTGTCCGGGAAAGTCCGGCAATTGTGTCCAGGTATCCGACAGCGGATCATATTGCCAGAAATCACGGTAAGCAGAGGTGGCGCTATATCCCAGCCCCACGTAGCCATATTGTCCCAGCGCAAAACCGCCCAGCCCGAATGAACCGCTCCCGGGATAAGATGTTTTCTGTGTCCATGTATCGGCAGCTATATCATAAGCCCACGTTTCCTTTAAATAAACCCAAGAAGCGCCCACTTCCGAACGTCCGCCAACCACAAAAATAGTACTGCCGATCACAAAAGAAAAGGCAAAATAACGTCCCTGTCCGGGGAATGTTGCTTTGGTTGCCCAGGTATTGGTTCCGGCATCATATGCATAAAAATCAGTGAAATAATCCAGTATTCCCCCGCCGGCAGGATGCTGTCCCAACCCCACATAAGCTTTTGTCCCCACAGCCTGTGCCACAGCCCCGTACCTGGATGTCCCCGGAAAATTTGCCTTTTGTGTCCAGCTACCTGCGGTAATATTATATTGCCATAAATCATTAAAATAATTTGTCCAATCAGAGCCCAGGCAGATATAGGCATTTTCTCCAATAGTGAATCCGTTGTGGGAATATCGGCTTGATGCCGGCAAACTTGTTCTTGCTGTCCAGATGTTGCTTGCCGGAACATATTGCCACCAATCCGCATAATTACTGCTGCTTACGCCATAAAAACCCTGGCCGGCAAAACCGGAACCCGAATAGCCTATTCCCACCATACCGGTGCTTCCTGACCCCGGATAACTATCAAGTTGTGTCCAGCCATTCTGCGAAACAGAAACAGTATCTGCCATGCAAATCATTATAAACGCCAAAAAAAATCTTTTCATACAAAATCATTTAGTGGTTTGTACAAATATAAATAAAAATAAAAAAGAATATGAAAATGCGTCGTGATATTGAAAAAAATTATATAATCCGAAAGTTGGTGCTACAAATCCGAAGTTCAGGATTTGCTCATCTGCAGTACAAAATTGACCGGCATGTTGATCACGACGCGCACTTCGTGTCCCTGTGTTTTTCCGGGTTTCCACCTGGGCATAAGCCTTGTCACCCTCAGGGCTTCTTCATCGCAGCCGGCGCCTATGCCCTGAAGGACTTTTATGTTGGACAGGCTGCCATCTTTTTCAATAATAAAAGAGACATAAACCTTTCCCTGAATTTTGTTCTGAAGTGCCAGCTGAGGATATTTGATGTTATTGCGTAAAAAAAGAATACGGGCATTTTCTCCGCCTGGAAACTGCGGAGACTCCTCAACATAAGTATACACGGCATCGCTGTTGCCACCGCCGCCGTCGAGCGTACCCTGGCTGCTGCCGGTACTGCTGTTTCCATCAGAGGCGGTATCTCCGGCTTTTGATTCTGTAGTAAAATTATCTGTTTCCTCTTCAATGTTTGCAGCCACTTTGGGAACCACAAACTTTGCTTTTTGCTGAATTTTCCTTATTGTCTGCGGGATATTGGTTTCTGGCTGTTTTATTTCCTTTGGCGGGGGTGCCATATATTCGCTATACAAAGCCCCCTGGCTAAGTTGTTTCTCTGGTTGTTTGTAAGCCAGATAGGGCATAACGGCAAACAGGATAAAACAAGAAACTGCGATGACAGTAGCGGCCAACAGATATTTATTATACTTTCTACGCAAATAATAAGCGCCATAATCCTTATTCCTGTTACGGAAAATTATTTCGTCAATATCATTCAGATAGTTAAACACAGGCCTGCTTTTGATATGGAGGTTTCAATCTTAATGCCAAAATAGAAAAAACTTATTAATAATAACGGATTTTTACCGTTTTATTTCGCCTGACAAATGATATCAAATAAAAAAGCTCTCACGGGTGATGGTGAGAGCTTCCTGTCAAAGTATATGACAAAATCAGGCGTTTACCAGTTTTGCGTAATCACCGGGCTTTAACAAAGCATCGGCTTCGGCAGGAGTGGTAAGTTTTATTTTCACGATCCATCCTTCGCCATAGGGGTCTTTGTTTATCGTTTCAGGATTTGTTTCAATCACGGGATTCAGTTCCAGGATTTCCCCGCTGAGCGGCAAATACATATCAGAAACTGTCTTTACGGCTTCGATAGTACCGAAAGATTCACCTTTGCCAATGGTTTCGCCAATGGTATTTACTTCAACAAACACGATGTCTCCCAGTTCGTGCTGGGCAAAATCCGATATGCCGATATAAGCTTCTTCACCTTCAATTCTTACCCATTCGTGTGATTCTGTGTACAATACATTTTCTGCTATTTTCATGATGTTTTGAATTTAATTTTTTTTCAAATATACTATTTTTTCTGTTTCTGATATTTATTGTGCCAAAGTAAACCTCAAGCTCAGGCCTCCGTTGATATTGGAGTTCGGATACTGGGATGATACGTAGGGATTATTGATGATATGGTCGTAGAACAACCGAATATTGAACTTTTCACTTATCTGATAATCGGCAGAAACATTAATGGAAATGATTTGCCCTCCGGCAGAAACCTGATCCATGTTTTCGACAAGTTTTCGTAAAGTCGTTTTGTTTTGCCTTACCGAAAAGTCCGCTTTAAGGTTCAGGTCGCTCTGAATATGCCTGCGTTTTCCACCCAGGTTCAGATTAAATGATACATCTTTAAAACGGTATCCTGCACCAATCACATATTCATTAGTGGCAATTTCAGTTAACTGGTTATTAGCAAAACTCAGTGAAAGATTCCTTGATTTTTTCCATTCAAATTTTATCAGCAGGCTGTTGTTCATGGTCATGTCAAACCCGACCAGCGGGCTGAACTGCTCGGTAATGGATATCTGTCCTATTTCTTTTTGGGTCAGGAAATTACCGATCTGATCCCTGACATAAGAAAATCCGTCATCACCTTCTTTATAAACGACATTTGTTGCAAATGAATTGATATTATAGGTACAGCGGTACGTATGGTTCAGGGTGACCGTTCTGAAATATTTCTTTATAAAACCTATTTTGGTCAGTCCGTTGTAAGTCAATCGCCAGTTAGGCAGGGGTATCGCTTTGAGAATTCGCTCTGAAAAAGGAGACAATGAAATATTATCAGGGCTTTTACCCAGATAAGCAGCCAGGAATGCGGGAATAAGCACTTCCTGCGAAGTGGGGCCATAGCCGTCGGGGAAGTTGGTGGAGTCGATGATTTGTTTGGATGAATTGGGGTTTTGTTCGGCTAAACGCGTAGCAATGATGATCCTGTAGTCCTTGAATTTATTGAAATTATCATTTGAATTGTCTTTATTGTCGTGGACAAATGCTGTTTTCAGCCCGATGATGGTCATGCTGAAACTTCCCGATTCCACCAGTGAATAAGGATCACTGTGCTGGTTTGCGCCGTTGTACCTGTAAAAAGCCTGGTTTTGTTTCGAATAATTCGTATTTCCTGAAACGTCGATCCTCATTCCGCTCAGGGGTTCCAGGGATGCCTGGTAGTTAAGCACTTTTGACTGCTTGACCGCAAATGGAGTATTCAGGTTTGTATCGGTACTTATCCAGTTATTTTCGAATGCTTTTCCAATAATATCTCCGGTTGAACCAAACATATCCCCGGGGCTGCCAAAAACAAAACCGAAGGTAGGCGCCATGTCATTCCAGTCCATCCCGAGCGCCACCGGCTTGTGCATAAACCCGGGAAGCTGACGTCCGTTACTTTCCTGATAAGAGATACTGACCGATTTCACCAGCATCAGCAGGCTCAGTGTATTGTCAATAATTTCTTTCCCAATATTGACCTTGGGTTTTAAGGAATCTGCATTTTCGCCGGGCATATTCGTTTTAGGGACAGGTTTTTCACCTATGCCTTTCCTCTTATCATTGATCTTTTTGAGATAGTTAACCTTGTTATAAAGGGTAGTAAGACTTGCGGTAAGGTTTAACTGTTCGGTATTTGAGTTTTCAATGGTGTTTCCCAGCGGGTTTTCAATGATATTATTAAAATCGTCGGTAGACAATGGCAGCGCTGTCCATATATAAGCTCCGCCATACCTTGCCGTCATATTTATCCAGTTTAAGATTGGAATTTTATTTATAGGCAATGTATAATTAATATCAATATTCTGAGTATAATTGGTCATTCGGCCAAAATTCAGGACATTTTCCCAGATAGAATCTTTTTTCTGTTTATAATCCGGCTGGCCTTTTTCAATTTTTCCGGGAGGTTCGTCCACCAAAGCAATAGCATGTGCCTGATAGTCGAGTTTAAGGTTTTGTGTCAGATCCCATTTCAGCCCGTAATCGCGTGTCCAACCGAATCGTTTGACATAGGCCGGTTCCAGGATGATGATAGCATTGGTCTTATTTCTCATCAGGTTTTCCTGGAACTGCTTGTTCACGTCGGTACGGAATGAGAGCATTTTAGGCATGTAATAAAAATTGAAATCCTTAATAATGCGCAACCATTTGGATTTGGATATCAGTTTCCATTTATCCAGGGGCTTAACAATTTTGGGTGTTGCCGAATAATTGTAGCCAATACCACCCATGTGTGTGGTTCTTCTGTCGTACTCAATATCAACATTACGATGCATTTGTTCGGTGAAGGCATAGGTCAGGTCGAAGTTTTCAAGGTCATAGATATGACTTTTTGTCGAAGCTCCCATTTTTGTTTTACGGACATTCATAAAATTCAGGCTTTTCCTTGTGGTGACATCCTGAGTTATTTTCCTCACGGAATCACGGGCAGCTGAACTTGTATATGTCTGTAAATCTTCACGATACAAAACATCCGGGTTTATGGGATTAAATTCGGGAATGGTTCTTATTTCAGAGTAGTCGAAATGCATGGGGATTTTTATTCCCCACTTATCAGGGAAAAATTTTCCTAATTCAAGGTTAGTGGCAATATCATAAGAAATAATGGTTTCCTTCTGAAGCTGGTTAAGTTTTTTATCAATACTTCCAAATCCGGGAGTACTGATGGTTCCGGCCAGGCTGACATTTCCAAAATCGGCGAGGTTGGCAGCTATTCTGCCGGTAGCGGCATAACCTCCGCTTTGATCAAAATCCGTAAGTCTCAATTCGTTAATCCAGATTTCAGCACATTTTTCCTTACCATCATCTGCACCGGGGTGTGATCCCTTTTTCGGATTCCGGACTCCGATCATGATCACCTTGACATCGCTGATACTGGGATTTCCCATAATGGTAATTTTATTATTTTTACTATCATAGGTGATATAAGGCAACGATGAAGAAATGGATGTTCCGGCGTTGTGTAATTCCAGATTTCTTAATTTTTTCGCATCAACCAGTTCGTCCAGGTTTATTTCCAACCTGTTTTGCTCAGGCCATATCATTTCAGGATCGCTGTTGAACCAGGACGTAAATTCCAGGGGAACTTCATATTCGTAATAATTACTCTTAAAGTCAGAGCCCAGCCTGATAAAAACGGTAAGGTCTCCGTCCTGTACAGCCGTTTCATTTCCCATAGCTTCGGCATGAACGAACATCTTAAGCGTTTTAAACTTCCGCATGTCAAAATCGCAGGTTTTATAAATTGCCCGGGCATCGCCATCCATAAGGTCACAGGTCTTCATTGATAAGGCCTGCTCATTGAGTTGTTGCTGCGTGGTGCTCTGGTAATTTATTTCTCTTTCGATGCCCGGCGGAACAACATAGGTAACCGGTGAGCGCTGGCCGTTTTCTTCGAGATTGACAGCCGAAACATCAAAAGAGGTGAGTGTCTGATCGTCATTGGGAATATATTCTCCCGGGCTGAGCAGGCTGTAGTTATACCGCCTCCAGTCGCCACGTACGAGATCAAATGTAGCAAAACGGCAAATAACAGAATCGGTAAATCCGCGGAAGAAAACCCTGATAAAACGTATGGATTTAAAATCCTGGATGCCGCCGATTATTTTATCCGGTGACTGGACGGGCACTTTAAACTGATACCACTTGATGGTGGTTGATGATCCGTTTGGCAATCTGCCGGTGGATGCATCAAGAATGTCTGAAATATAATTCTGACCTATGACCATTTTACCTGGCGTCAGGTCAATCATATACTGGAAGTATCGTTCGCCTTCGCTAAGGGTGTTATCCCTGTTTATATCCTCTCCGTCGGGGATGGTGGTTGACTGCATGGGATAATTAACCCCGAACTCATCCTGTGTCTGCTGATCTGTTGGCGAGTTGCCGTCGGTTCCATTGTAATTCTTATAACGCTGAAGTATCGTTTTTGCGGCATTATCATAATCAGGCCCTCTGAAATAATGGAAGTCATCGCCCGACGGATCGTTATTGGCATTATTGACGGCCTGTCCTGAGCCAAACGCATTGATAACCCGTGAAATATAATTGCTGAAAAACACTATTTCATTATCATTACTGAGTCCATCAAGACCTATATCCTGGTAAGGGCGGGCATCTTCATTATTGTCGAACGAGTTAGTGAGCGGCTGCAGGCTTGGAACGATACCCCATATGGTCGTATCCACATCGTCCATGACGCCGTCGGGCGGAAGTCCGTTTTCGACACTTTTTCTCGAATCCCTCAGAACGTCTTCTGAAACATCTCCCAGGTCAATATATACCTGACCTCCGGCAGCGCCGGGATCATAAACAAAAGGATCCATCATCCAGAATTCGATGTATTCGATATTGGTTTCCTCAAAGTCGGTAGATTCAATACGCCGCATCATACCACCCCAGCGGGAGTCGGGCCCGACGAGTGTCCCGTCGGAATTCAACCCTAAGGAATAGCCTTCCGAGCCGTCCACATCATAGTTGTATGGGCCGCGTTCTCTGGGATAATAGGCCATGTTCAGCACCGCAATATTGGAAGGCAGATTATTGGCTGGCTGGCGGTTTGGGAATACTTCCTGTTCGTAGACTTCACGGGTAAAATGATTGGAGATGTCATCATTGGTAATATTGGGAGGAAGCTGGTTGTTGCTTCGGTAAAACACAGAGGGATCGATGACATACCATGCCAGTTTAGCCCTGTTGTAATTGAATGCCAGCAGGCTGCCGGCAGCGGCTTCAGGAAACATATCCGGCTGGCCCTGCGGAGTACTTGCAATAAACCAGCTGCCCACATTTTTCAGGTCTATGGTAGATTTACTGCTTTCGAAATCATCAATATATGATGTTCCCGTTTTACCTATCGCCCTCGAATGGCCGGGTAAAAGGTTGGCGAACTCGGCATTGATACTTACATTTGACACCGCTTTGGTTTCAATCAGCGGGATCAGATCAACGAGTTTGGTAAGCCAGCGGGCTTCCGTGGTATAAGCACCGTCCACACCCCAGATGGTATTTGATATGGGTTCATCGCCAAAATTCACTTTCTGCGTCAGTGGTTTTTCGGTCAGGTTTAATACGGTACCACCAACATTGAAGTTTTTATTGATCATGTAATCAAACCGTAAACCCATCAGCGTCTTTGTCTGAATACTGAATGTACTGTTGTTTTCAAGGGAGATATTGATCGGTGTTCCTGAGTTTAAAATTCCTTCGTTGATAATTTTTACCCGTCCCATGGTATAGTCGACGGTATAGTCAACATTTTCGGTGAGGGGGATACCGCCGGCTGTAACCTTGACGGAGCCCTGCGGGACGCTCATAGCGCCGAGAGATATCTCTGATCCTGAAGCAGATTTGTAGGTTCCCTGCAACGCAAATTTATTTCTGTCGGGATATTGCTGGGCGCCTGTTTTGGTCATCGTGTATAAGGAGTCATAACAGTATTTGTCCGCGATGGAATTCAAGGCTGCATTACCTCCGGTTATGGCCTTTCGCAGATCGCTTCCGAAAGGCTCCAGCACCGGGAAAAAGATGCGTCCGTTGGAAGCCTGGATAAGCCCTCCCTGAGTGGCAGCTTCACCAATAAAATCGAAAACGCCGTCGGGCACTGGGTTTTGGTTCATGTCGAGGCGGTCACAACCCAGAACACGTATCAGAGGAACACCATTAACAGCGCCTTCGGTAATATACCCCATAGGGATACCCTGTTCTTCACCAGAATACAGTACATTCAGCCTGAAGTCCTCTGAGTTGATCTGGTATCCGCCAATGGCATACACATTTTTCATCATCAGCTTATACATAGGTACCTTGGTACTGAGTGTGGTACTTTTTATCAGTTTGACAATCAGGCAACTCGGGGCGCTGATACCAGTATTGGTAAGTTCCCCGACCTGGTATACCGTGGTATCGCCCACCAGTGTATATTGATAAGCAATGGCCAGCACCTGGTCGGAATTCAGGGAGGTATTCAGCGAAATAAAACCAAGTTTATTATTGAACGTATATTCTGATGGTTGTAGTTTTCGGGCAAGTTCCACTTTTTCATAATCAATACCGGAAACCATGTGTAAGGTATTAGTAAGATAATTACTGACTCCGCTAAGATCTCTCAGCTGGCCTTCATCTAAAAAACTGAACAAGCTGTTCGCATTGTTTTCAGGATAATATCCTACCGGAAAGATATTTGAATTATGGATCAATTGTCCTTCGCCCAGATCCTGAAAAGCCACGATATTGCGGTTATCGGTGGTTGCCGACCCGATATTGGTCAGCCATACTTCAATATTGGTGATATTGATATTGGAGGTTATGATTGGGAGTTTTTTCAGCGCTTCTTGGTAATGATCGCGAAAATACTGCGAGATAAAAAAGTGTTTATTTTCTTCGTATTGGTCGGCTCTTACATTAAATTCGCTGGTTTGTGCGCCGCCGGAAACGGTAATATTTTCAGTCTGGCTTTCCTGCTGCGACCAGATGCCGGTGACGGTAGCCCTTCCAAATTTCAATTTGGCCTTAATCCCGAAAAGCGACTGACTTCCTGTGATCAGGGTGCTGTTTAATGGCAGGGTTACATCACCACCTTCGATAAGCTGAATGATGTCGTCTTCCTCCCCTTCGTATTTCAGGTTCATTTTATTTTCGAAATCAAAAGAAGACTCGGTGTTGTAATTTACGCCAAATTGTATTTTATCGCCAATTTTGGCGGTAACATTCATCTGGATTTTCTCCTGAAAATCGAAATTTGTGGTGCGGCGCTGTTTGACATCAAGGGCAGGATTGTTGGTTTTGGTGGAAACAACGCCAAAAATCAGTTCTGCTGATCCTGAAGGCCTGATATCAATAGTGTTGCCACCGAAAATTTTATTAAAAGCTTTGCCACCGATGTGAATTTTGGGTATAATGTTGCCATCGCCCCTGGAGGTGCGGTTTGCCCTTGTTTTATCGTGCCAGTATTCCCGCAGGGCCTTATCCAGGTCATAATTACGGTATTCTTCCAGCGACATGTAATGGGGCTGGCGGTAATTTAAGTTTCCGATGGTATTTCTTAAAATGTACTCATTGGTTTCGGGATTATATTCGACGCCTGTGCTTACATTTGAGGGATTATTCAGGTACAGGCCGCCGTTTTGCTGGTTATCGTAGGGATTCCCGTTATTATCTATGAAAGGATAATGCAGTTCGGGAGGGTTGGTGTCCGGGGGATGAATGTATTTGTCTTTTATAAATTTATAATCAGGTTCAGTACTGATACCACCTGCAATGGCAATCGACAAAATAAACGCTGCGGCGAAAATCTGAATTATGTATCTGGCCGGTTTCAACAAATAATGATTTTGTAAATATTCAACTTGTTATAAAATTTTCAGGGCACTTTTAATTAATTGTTCCACAGTATTGATCGACGGCTCTGATTTTATTATTTTATCAATAGCTTTTTCGGCAATGTTCTTGTTAAACCCCAACATTACCAGTCCTGATAATGCTTCCTGTTTGTTTGCATGGTACCCGCCTGAAATCGCATCCTGTTGAAACGCAATTTTTGTATATTTATTTTTCAGTTCTATGATAATTTTTTGCGCTGTTTTCGATCCGATACCTTTTACCCGTTCAAAAGCGGTTACCTGAGCGTTTGCCAGAGCAAAAATAACTTCATCGGATGACAGGGAAGAAAGTATGAGCCTTGCTGTATTGGCGCCCACTCCATTGACGGAGATCAGGTTTATATACAAATCGCGTTCTTCGGCCGTAAAAAACCCATAGAGAGTAATGCCAACCGGTGTAGCTGCTTCATTTTTTACAGCCATATAGGTCAGTAGCCGGCATTTTGTCCCTTCATCACCCAGCTTTGAATAGGTGTTTAAGGAAATATGCATAAAATAGCCTATTCCGCCGGTTTCAATAACGGCATAGGCAGGATTCTTTTCGACAAGTGTTCCTTCGACAAAAGATATCATAACCGATTAAAAAGGGTGCAAAGATAAAAAAGTTTATTGAACTTGCTGAATAGCCCAATCAATAGCCTGCTGTATCATTTCCTGCTGGGGTTTCTGGATAAAGTCGTGATCGACAAGGGCTTGTGTCATAGCACGGGCTTCCCTGATATCTTTTTCGGCTTTTGCAAAAGCTTCTTCACGGGTGATGTTAATGCGAGCCACACCGTCTTTGATCGCCTGCATAGCTACATCAGCAGCTTCTTCGGGAAAAACGGATGCTTCGTTCATGTTAGGAACAATATTTTCAGGGCTGATCCCTCTTTTTTCCGCATAATCAGCCAGGGAATGTGCGGCAGCAATGGCCATGTTATCGGTAATTTTCCTGGCACGAACCATCAATGCGCCTTTGAGAATCCCCGGAAAACCAATAGAATTGTTTACCTGATTGGGAAAATCGCCGCGTCCTGTAGCGACGATGTATGCACCGGCTTCTTTAGCGGCATACGGATAAATTTCCGGCACTGGGTTGGCACAGGCAAAAACAACAGATTTCGGGGCCATAAGGCTCACCCATTCTTTTTTTATGGTGTCGGGTCCCGGAGTGGATAAAGAGATAAGGACATCGGCACCTTTCATTGCCTCTTCCATAGTAAGGACTTTGTCCGGGTTTGTATTTTCACAAAGTTCCCACTTGCGGTAAAAACGCGGGTCTTTTTTTATATCTTCCCTGTCTTTATGCAGCGACCCTTTGGTGTCGAACATGATAATTTTTTTCGGGTCGCCTCCATCGGCAATAATCAGCCGGGCAATGGTAGTATTAGAGGCCCCGGCGCCGAACAGTACTATTTTTACATCAGAAATTTTCTTAGCGGCAAGTTTGAGGGCGTTGATAAGTCCTGCGAGTGTAACACATGCCGTTCCCTGTGCATCATCATGCCAGACCGGAATATCACATTCTTCGCGTAACACATCCAGCACCTTGAAACAATTGGGCTGGGAAATATCCTCAAGGTTTACAGCACCGAAACTATGCTGCACCATTTTTACAAACTGTATGATTTTATCCGGATCGTGTTCTCCTTTTTCATTCCGGCTGTCCACACATAAAGCAACGCCATCGCATCCGCCGAGGTATTTCATAAGGAATGCCTTCCCCTCCATGACACCTAAGCCACCAGAAGGTCCGCAGTCGCCATCGCCAAGCACACGGGTGGAATCGCTCACCACAGCCACCAAATTTCCCCGGTTGGTAAGCTGAAAAGAGGTGTCCACATTATCACGGATAGTAGTGGATACTTTTGAAACACCGGGGGTATACCACACATTGAACCAGTTGAAGCCAATGACAGGCGCCTTGGGAACTGTCTGAATTTTGCCGCCATAATAGTAATGAGCCGTTTCAGCAAGTTTTTTCAAAAATAAGGTTTTGCCTTTGGCTATTTGTTCCTGTGAGAAATTTTCAGGAAAAGCCTTGTCAAGATTCGACAGATCCAGTTGTATTTTTTCCATAAAATTTTTGTGTTATACATTTTAATAAAGTGTAAAAGTACATTTTTTCAACTGAAAACATAACAAAAAATTTTTACGGTCAAATCATTTTTTTAAAGTACTGAAACGAATCAATGTTTATCCTTAAAATGATATATTTATTTGAAAAATAATTTTACTGCGAAAGATTTGGTGCTCAATTCACTTGTGTGTTTTTCCGTCTTCGCAGATATTTAATTTTCGGAATTACCCTGTCTTAATATAAGCAACATGCATTGTATGATATTATAGTGCTTCTATGTGTAAACCCGTCATAGCGGAATCTGCAGACATGGACTATCTGGAATTTCTCTTTGGTATTCTTTTTTTGATTTACAAATGACCGGTACAGAGCGCCGTAACCTTTGTAAAAAATAATACGTTTGAAAAATAAGTTACAGCATACCGTAATATGATGCTCCTGATTATGGCCGGGCCTATATGCATTGATTTGTACATCTTGTTTACACATCCGGAAAGACAGGCAATGTTGCCTGGCATTTTTAGACCCTGCAGACTAAAAAAATTTACGATGAGCACCGTGCCCGAACATCAATTTTTGAAAGTGTATAGCAAATAGTATGTTACGGTGCGCTGCACCTTGCTTTTTTTATGGTACGGCAATGCTTTCAAATATTTCGGGGCGCTGCCCCTGTTGACATTTATTTTCAATAGCGTGATCGAAGAAAACGCTGTTATTTTTCTTAAGGGCACCTCTAACAACTTGAAAATTCTTCGTTCGTCTTCGTTCTTGAAATCCTTGCATTCAGACAGGCTCAGCACTGGCATGTACGCTTAGTACACTGCGGTTTTCAGAACTTCGACTGCTTCAAACTTTTTTGTTTTTAGCAGCGCCCGATCAGGATTAATAGAGATGCCCTTAACTCATAACACCCCATTTTTTCTAATAACACCTCAAGAAAAGAAATCACCTTTTTACTCGTATAAATTTGTTGTTCATATGAATTTTTTCATGTATTTTTGTTTGAAATCCATAAAATGAATGGCATCTATCAACACAAAGAATGGCCGTGTTTGTTTATTGTTTGCGGTTGTTTTTAGTATTTATATAACCAATGCAAATATATTGGCCGCTCAGAATCTTCAACATGCTGATGCGCTGTGCGGAGAATGGTGGACACCCGAAAACCAGGGGCGGATTATTTTTTTTAAAAACGGCACTACATATTCCGGCAAGGTCAGCTGGATCAAAAAAAACATCGACCCCGAGACCGGCAAGCCGATGTCAGACAAGCACAATCCCGATCCTGCCCTACGCAACAGACCAATACAAGGCCTGGTGCTTTTTTACAATTTCACATACAACGCATCAAAGGGAAAATACACCGACGGAAAACTTTATGATTCTGATACGGGGAATACGTATTCATGCTGGATAAAACTAATTGACAAAAATGTTCTTGAATTGCATGGATATGTGGGTTTTTCACTCATTGGAAAGTCCGTATATTTCACCCGCTTTCAGAAATAAGAAAAAACCATGAAAACAATAGTAGTTCTTACGGGCGCGGGTATAAGCGCCGAAAGCGGAATAAAAACCTTCCGCGACAGCGACGGGCTCTGGGAAGAACACCGGGTTGAAGATGTTGCTACCTTCGGTGCCTGGAAAAAAAACCAGGCACTAGTCCTGGACTTTTATAACCAGCGCCGACGGCAGCTTGCCGACGTTCAGCCCAATGCAGCCCATATCGCACTGGCCCGGCTTGAACCCCAATATATTGTTGAGATCATCACACAAAATGTAGACAACCTTCATGAGCGTGCCGGGTCAAGCAGAATACTGCATCTTCACGGCGAACTTAGCAAGGCCCGCAGCACTTGTGATGAACATTTAATATATGATATCGGATACCGTGATATCAAACAGGGTGACAAATGTGAAAAGGGTTCGCAGTTGCGCCCGCATATTGTTTGGTTCGGAGAACCTGTACCCAACATCATTACGGCAACGGAACTTGTACAACATGCCGACATACTGCTGGTGATCGGCACCTCGTTGGTAGTATATCCGGCAGCCGGATTAGTGAATTTTGCCCCTGCTGATGTTCCGAAGTATTATATTGATCCTAATGCCACAAATTCAGGGTATTTCAGGAATCTTACCGTAATAAAAGAAAAGGCAGGCGTAGCCGTACCGGCATTAGTGGAAGAGCTTCTGATGAAATAGTGCTGGTCAGATTGATTTTCCCATATCATACGCCTGTTTCATGGCATTGCTTTTCTTTATATCCCCTATTTCCCATGCGCCTGTGCCATAGATAATACCTTTTTCCGCGGGCTTGTTCAGACAGGAAGTGAACCCCCTGAATTCTTCAATAGTACGCTCCAGCGCCTTTTTGTTCCGGGTGGCAGCCGTAACGATAAAATAAAACTCCTTATCGCGGATTTCGGTGTAACGGGCAACGGTACGGTCAATCAGGGTTTTCATCTGTCCGCACATTGTATAAAAATAAACCGGGGTGGCCATCACTATCACATCTGCATCCACTAACTTCTTTAGCACTCCGCCCATATCATCTTTCTGAGGGCAATCATTACCGTTAAAGCATACGCCGCAACCAGAACAGTAATTGATTTTTTTATGTTTCAGAAAAATTTTTTCGGTTTTATGTCCGGCATCCCTTGCCCCCTCAGCAAACCGGTCACAAAGCAGATCAGAGTTTCCTCCCTGACGGGGACTGGATGAGAGTATCAATACTTTTTTATTCATTTTTTTCGTTTTTTTTAAGACATTAAGTTATTCATAAAAGACAAACCAAAATAATTGAAAGTAAGGATTAAACTTAATATTTCAATATAAGAAATATTTTAGAACACAATTTTCATATAGAATTCAGAAAACTTTTATTGTCGCAATGTTTTCATTACGTAAAAAAACAATTAAAAAAAAAGGCAGCGAGTCTTAACAACTTCCATTTGAGCAACCAATTTAAATCCATGCCCAACCCAGTATTTCATGTAGGGCATTGCAACCAGCCTGTTTTTATTCCCGTTTCTGTATTTATTTAAAATAGTCATTCACAACAAATTATCATCAGTATTATTTATCATTTCTGGAGATTATACATTCAATTACCGGATTATTAAACTTATTACATTCGTTTATTCTTAATGTGTAATTGGTGATGTTGTTATCTTTCAAAAATGCAATCAGGGCTTCCTCACTGATCGGAAATAGTACTTTTTTACTTTTAATGGTATAAAACGTATAGTAGATTATACCTTTTTTTGCTATTTTTTTCATGAATAACGACATCACTTCCTTGAAATACGGACTGTTTTCAATAACCCCTGTATCGTAGTGAAGTGGCATTACGTTACAATGAACAAAATCGATACTTTCGTTCTGGATATTTGATTTTAACAGGTCCGTTAATTCTCCCAATAAAAATTCAATATCATAGAATCTGTATCGTTTTTCAGCATATTTATACATTGTTTCACTTTGGTCGATCCCAATAATACTATTCCTTTCGGAAAACAGATAGAAACTTTTGTACCCCGTATAAAAACCAATATCCAGTATCTTTTTATTCTTAAGTTTAAATTCCCGGGCTATTTTGTGTATTTCTTTATTCGCTTCTTTATGAGGAAAATTATGAAACAAATAAATCAAAAAATCATAGACGTAATGAAAAGGGGTAATTTCAGGTAATTTGTAGGCATTATAATTATTTTTTTGACTTTCAATAAATTCATTAGCATTCATTTTTATCTCTTTAAAGTTTATACTATTTTTTTTTACTTTTTATGTTGTGCGTTTTTTGTATTCATTTTGTTCGAGTAAACTGACTTTGCATATATTCAGATAACACAATGATGTTTGCTTTTTTTCATAACACAAATCCCGTGCTGTGATACGTCCACTGAAACCGGCATTCTGCCGAATGACAGTCGCAGATCAGCCATTGTATGGCCTTTATATTCATACCATCATTCGTCGCAGATCATTAATTTTTCCATACCCACAAAGCTAGTACCCTGAGCGAGCTGAATAATATAAATACCGCTTATTAATTTATCGCGTTCCAGGGCGAAAGAGTTGCCTGTAATACCTTTTATTTTTCTTACTTGTTGTCCTACCGTGTTATAAATAGTTATTTCAGCATTTTCCAACAGAACACCAGTATGTATGATCGCCCGTGAATAAAAGGGATTGGGATAAATCTCAATTGTTTTATTATTAATTTCACTTATGGAATACGTGTAATAACAATCCGGGGCTATTCCAAAATTAACCTGCCCGATCACGGTGTCTTCATAACATCGCAAACCAGTATAATACAGGCCGTCTACAGCTATCCCATAACAATGACCATTAATGTCCGGATTAGGCGCTTTTAAATGCCCTGCAATCTGCAATACTTTACCGTTAAAAGCATAGTCTTCTGATGAAAGATACAGCGCTTTCAGCGGAATTCCGTTAATCGTATCCATTCCTGTCGAATCAACGGTGATCAGCAGGTCGCAGGAGTCTGTTTTCATTATCCATGATTCGCCGGCTGTTTTATTGAAATCGTAAAGGACGGTGAATTGGTTGAAATAAGTGTTGAATAAAAACACCTTGTTGCTGTCCTGGTATGTAATAAGTTTGTCCGAAAAATCGCTGTCGGCAAGTGGTCCGTATTTTTTAAGCAATTTGCAGTTCTGACCACCCACCATCGTGTCTTTTACCGATATCCATTGATGATACCCGAACAGGGGTGTAAAAGCCACGCCGTACCCAAATGTCCAGGTTGCGCCTATAGGAGCCCAGGTTTGAGCAGTTGAAACCACAGCCACTGACATAAAAAGTACGATAATAAAATTCTGTTTCATAGTTTATTTTTTTATGCGTCTTCGTTAAAACAGAAAGAATTTTTATCAATAAACAATTGTTTCATACTTGTGTAACCTGGCAAAACAAGCGAGTATTATTTTTTTTCTGTTTTCAGTTTTTTTATTCGTTGCCATCCGGATCAATCCCAGCCACAGTTTCGTAAGTAAACAGTCAGAAACACTCAACCCGGTCCAGATCCTTTCAAATATGATCTTATAAAATTAAGGATTTTTTAAATTATTTATTATTAAATCTGTTCATCGCGGTATTCACACCTTCGAGCACAAAGCTGAGGATGGCGTCAACAGCAACAGGTATGCGTTCAAGCATCATTTTTTCTTCTTCTTTGGTCCATCGGCCCAGCACATAGTCTACCTGGGTTCCCCTGGCAAAATCATTGCCCACGCCAACCCTCAGCCGGGCAAAATCCTCGGTACCCAGTGTCATGATGATATGGTTCAGTCCGTTGTGTCCGCCGTCGCCTCCTTTTGACTTCATACGCAGCGTCCCTGTGGTCAGGTCGAGGTCGTCAACCACTACCAGTAAATTTTCAACAGGAATGTTTTCAGCATTCAGCCAGTATTTTATTGCCTTTCCACTGAGGTTTACATAGGTTGCGGGTTTGAGCAAGACCAGTGTTTTTCCTTTATATCTGGCCTGCGCCACCGAGCCGTGCCTGCTGTTTTCAAACTTCACTTTCAATTTGATCGCCAGGGCATCCAGCACCACAAAGCCGGTATTGTGACGGGTATTGGCATACTCCTCGCCGATATTTCCCAGTCCGGAGATCAGAAATTTCTTTGATTCAGAGGTTATCATACATGCTTTAAATAAAAAAAGCTGCCGGGAAACAGATTTTCGGCAGCTTTGATATTTTCCAAAGGGTATTATTTCTTTGCTTTTTCTTTGCCTTTTGCATCACCGGCGGGTGCTTTAGCGCCTGCTGCGGGGGTAGCAGCTGCACCTGCTGCGGGGGCTCCGGCACCTGCTGCGGGGGCTCCGGCGGCGGCTTCAGTGCTGGCGGCAACTTCCTCAACAGCCCTGGTGACCGTCACGCCAATAATTGTATTATTCTTATTGTCAAGCAGGGTGAATTTTTCGGAAGGGATATCCGCCACTTTAACTCCCTGTCCTATCTCCAGACCATTGATACTTATTTCAATAAGTTCTGGCATATTTTCAGGTATTGCTTTTATTTTCAGTTTTCTGTATTTCTGCACCACTTTTCCGCCTTTTAACACTCCGGGCGCTGTTCCGGTGATTTTGACCGGGATGTTCATAATAATCGGTTTGTCAGCTTTAAGTTCCATAAAGTCTGCATGCAAAATATTATCTGTAACCGGATGATATTGAATATCCTGCAAGATAACATCATACTCTTTTTCATCCAGAGTAAGTTTTACGAAGCAAACTTCCGGTGTAAAGAGTATTTTTTGAAAATTTTTTGCATCCGTGAAAAAATGCAATTGTTCTTTTCCGCCATAAACCACACATGGAACGCTGCCGTCCCTGCGGATTTTTTTAGCATCTTTTTTCCCTACGTTTCCGCGAAGGAAACCGCTCATTGATACTGTTCTCATGATTAAAATTTTTAATTGATTGTTTTATTTGTTATTTATTGCATTGAAGTAAACTGGAAATGCGAACTTATAGATTCACAATTGATTACGCTTTTGATCACATCGGCAAAGAGGTTTGCTGTTGATAATACCTTTATCTTGGGATTTTGTTTACATTCTTCATTCAGTGGAATTGTGTCGGTAACGATCAGTTCCGTGAGTGCAGATTCTCTGATTTTTTTACAGGCATTGTCCGACAGAACGGGGTGCGTACACATGGCTCTTACGCTGGCAGCGCCCTGTTCCATAATCAGGTCGGCAGCTTTTGCGATAGTGCCTGCCGTGTCGATGATATCGTCAACCAAAACTACATTTTTACCTTTAACGTCGCCGATAACCACCATGTTTCCCACCTGATTGGGTTTCGACCGTTGTTTAAAACAGATCACCAGTTCCGCATCGAGAAATTTGGCATAGGTTCCGGCCCTTCTTGTACCCCCGGTATCGGGTGAGGACATGGTTAGGTTAGAAAGATTAAGGCTTTTAAGGAAAGGCACAAATATAGATGAGGCGTACAGGTGGTCTACGGGAATATCAAAATATCCCTGAAGCTGGTCGGCATGGAGATCCATGGTAATCAGGCGGTTGATGCCTGATGCCACCAGCAGGTTGGCTATCAGCTTAGATGTTATAGGCACGCGGGGTTTGTCTTTCCTGTCCTGGCGGGCAAAACCGAAATACGGGATAACGGCTATGATATGCTTTGCCGAAGCACGTTTGGCCGCATCTATCATCATAAAAAGTTCGAGCAGGTTTTCTGCCGGGGGAAAAGTAGACTGTATAATAAAAACCTCATCGCCTCTGATCGTTTCATCAAAAGACGGGCGGAATTCACCGTCGCTGAAGCAGGCATAAGAAACATCACCGAGTTTTTTTCCATAGCTTAAGGCTATCTTTTCCGAAAGATAGCGTGTTGCCCTTCCCGAAAATATAGATATTCCCTGTGCCATACTTTTTTATTTGATGGCCGCAAAATTAGGAATTTTTAGATTATAAAACCAGATAATTGAATAAATAATAAAAAAGGTCGCTCTGATTCCAAAGCAGCCCTGACAGGACAACAAATTAATGGGTTAAACTGCTTGTGTCAACGGATCAACGAAAACGCGTGTTTTTAACTCACGGTCGAGGAGCAACAGTCCCTGTCCTTTGCCCTCAACGAGTTTAAGCTGTTCGAGGATAGCAGAAGCATTGGCTTCTTCTTCCACCTGCTCGGCAACAAACCATTGCAGTTTATTATTCGTGGCATGGTCCTTTTCCTGAATTGCAAGATTCACCAGGTTGTTGATCAGTGCCGTAATTTTCTGTTCGTGTTTTAATACTTCTTCAAAGACTTTGATCGGATTTTTCCAGTCAAAGGCCGGTTTTTCAATGGCCTGCAGTTCGACAGCGCCACCACGTTCATTGATATAATTAAAAAAAATCATTCCATGAGCATTCTCTTCCTTTTCCTGAACTCTCATCCAATTTGCAAAACCCGTTAAATTCATACGTTCGAAGTATGCGGCCATGGATAAATATAAGTATGAAGAAAACATTTCAGCGTTGATCTGATCGTTCAGCGCTTTTTCCATTTTTTTTGATAACATTTGTGCTCCTTTCTTTAATTTTTTTACAAAACTACAAATTTAATTTTAACTAATCAGGTATTTGATTATTTGATTTAACCTTTTAAGGCATTCACCCCGCTGACGATTTCGATGATCTCTTTGGTAATGGCTGCCTGACGGGCTTTATTGTAAGACAGTTTGAGGGATTTGATCAACTCTTCGGCATTATCAGTAGCTTTTTGCATGGCCGACATGCGGGCTCCGTGTTCCGAAGCCCATGAATCAAGCAGCGCTTTATAAATTTGTATTTTCAATGATTTGGGAACCAGCTCCTTCAGAATAATTTCTTTATCCGGTTCAAACAAGTAATCAGCTTTACTTAAAGACACATCCTCACCGTGGTGAATTTTCTCAACAGGGAGAAACTGCTCTGTTGTAAGTATTTGGGAAACAGCGTTTTTAAACTGATTGTAAATCAATTCTATCCTGTCGTATGTGCCCTCTGTGTAATAGCTCATTAGTATGGACGCCAGTACACAGGTTTTTTCGTATGTAAGATTTTCGTATATACTGTCATGGTTTCCGATCACATTATATTTACGTTTTTTAAAGAAATCCGTTGCTGTCTTACCAATGCATAAAATATGCACATTTCCTTTTTCATTCAGTTCGGAATAATCGGATTCAATGCGTGCGACAGCCGATTTGATCACATTGCTGTTAAAGGCGCCGCAAAGCCCCCTGTTGGAGTTGATCACCACCAGAAGTACGTTTTGTATTTTTCTTTTTTTAAAGTAGGCAATATCTTCGGAAAGGTCGGCGCTGCCGCTTAATTCGGTAAGCAATCCGCTGAGCTTGCCTGCATAGGGCCGTAATTTCAGAATGGCCCCCTGTGCGCGTCTGAGTTTCGCGGCAGAAACCATTTTCATAGCGCTGGTTATCTGCTTTGTATTGTTAACAGACGCAATCCGGATTCTTACCTCTTTTAGTCCTGACATGAATTATTCTGAATTACGGTCAAAAAAATCAAACTTCATATTTTCTGATTAGATCTTTAGCTGCATCTTCCATTTCTTTGGTCATTTCGTCTGTCAGCAGGCCTTTGCCAAGATTTTCGAGTAGTTCCCCATGATAAATATCCAGATGATGCAGAAATTCATCCTGAAAATTAATGATACTTTTCACAGGGACTTTTTGCAACAAACCTTTGGTTCCGCAAAAGATAATTGCGATCTGATGTTCGACTTTCATCGGGGAATACTGAGGCTGTTTCAGTATCTCGACATTCCTGGCGCCTTTGTCAAGCACCGCCTTGGTAGCAGCATCAAGATCGGAACCGAATTTCAGAAATGATTCCAGTTCACGGTATTGAGCCTGGTCGAGTTTCAGTGTTCCCGCGATTTTTTTCATCGGTTTAATCTGCGCACTGCCACCTACACGTGACACCGATATCCCCACATTGATGGCCGGCCTGATCCCTGAATTGAAAAGATTGGTTTCAAGGAATATCTGGCCGTCTGTGATCGAAATAACATTGGTAGGGATGTATGCCGAAACATCGCCTGCCTGTGTCTCGATGATCGGCAAGGCTGTAAGCGAGCCTCCTCCTTTTGCCATATGTTTGATGGATTCCGGCAGATCATTCATTTTCTGTGCAATTTTATCCGATGTGATCACCCTGGCTGCCCGTTCGAGCAGGCGTGAATGCAGGTAGAACACATCACCCGGATACGCTTCACGTCCCGGCGGACGGCGAAGCAACAACGACACTTCGCGGTATGCCACGGCCTGTTTGGAGAGGTCGTCGTACACCACCAGTGCCGGACGCCCTGTATCCCTGAAAAACTCTCCTATGGCAGCACCGGCATAAGGCGCATAAAACTGCATAGCCGCAGGATCAGAAGCCGTAGCCGAGACCACGACCGTATAGGGCATGGCGCCTTTTTCCTCGAGCGTTTTAACAATATTTGCCACCGAAGAACCTTTCTGCCCTACGGCCACATAGATGCAATATACCGGCTCTCCTTTTTCATAGAACGTCTTCTGGTTGATGATGGTATCAATGGCTATTGCTGTTTTTCCCGTCTGCCGGTCTCCGATGATGAGTTCGCGCTGCCCGCGTCCGATGGGAATCATGGCGTCGATAGCTTTGATACCTGTTTGAAGCGGTTGATTGACAGGCTGTCTGAAGATTACGCCCGGCGCTTTGCGTTCGATAGGCATTTCATAGACAGTGCCTTCTATCGGGCCTTTACCATCGATAGGCTGTCCTATGGTATTGATAACCCTGCCGCACATGCCTTCACCAACATTGATAGACGCGATGCGAAGCGTACGTTTTACAATATCTCCTTCGATGATGTTTTCTGATTCGCCCAATAAAACAACGCCCACATTGTCTTCCTCCAGATTGAGCACGACACCCATCACCCCTGTTTTTTCAAATTCTACCAATTCGCCCGAACCTACTTTTGTAAGGCCATATACCCTGGCAATGCCATCGCCTACCTGAAGTACGGTACCTATTTCCTCAAGTTCGGATTCATATTTGAACCCGGCGAGTTGCTGGCGTAAAATTGCAGTTACTTCTGCTGGTTTTATTTCTGACATTCAAATCTGTTATTAAATTTTCGGTACGTAAATATTTACATTGTATTCTTTCTTCAGCCGGTTGATATTTCTCCGGATCGTGGCATCATATTGCAGATCCCCGATCCTGAAAGCAAATCCGCCGATAAGGTCATCATTTACTTCTTCGATCAGATCTATCTTCGAAGAAAACACTTGGCTCAGTATATCTTTCAGTTGCTGAACATTTTGTTTGCTGGCCGGAGATGCCGTTTTAAAATATACTGTTTTAATATTTAAATGCTCTTTATATAATCGGGTGAACTCATCAGCAATTTCCCTGACGATCATCTCTCTTCGTTTTTTTACAAGAATTTCAAGAAACCGGAAAGAAAGTTCGTTAAGTTTTCCGGCAAACACCGTTCTGAACACGGATAATTTCTTTAAATTATTTATCACCGGGTTGTTGAGAAAATGAACCAGATCTTTGCTGTTTGCACAGACATCTTCAATAAGGATCATGTCCTTATAAATAGCCTCCGCCATATTCTTTTCGAGAGCAAATGTAAAAAACGCCCTTGCATAGCGGTTTGCAATTCTTTCAGTTTTCATCCGTATTACAACCTATTAATTGAAATTGATATCGCTCAGAAATTTTTCTATCAGTTTGTTCTGCCGGTCATCTTTGGCAAGCTCCCCTTGTATGAGTTTTTCAGCAATATCCACCGATAACAGTGCGATCTGATTTTTCAGGTCGGTCAGGGCTTCCAGCTTTTCGTATTTGATGCTTTCTTTTGCAGATTCAACGATCCGGTCGGCTTCTTCGGTGGCTTTCATGCGTGCGTCTTCAATAAGTTTTTCCCTTATGATCCGTGCTTCACGAAGAATGTTATCTCTCTCATTTTTTGCTTCCCTGAGCAATTCTTCATTGCTGAATTTGAGTTGTTTCATTTCTTCATGAGCTTTTTCAGCCTGTTTCAATGAATCTTCAATTTTGTTTTCACGTTCTTTGAGCATTTTTAAGACCGGCTTCCACGCATATTTACCAAGGATCAGCAACAGCAGGAGAAACGAAAGTGTCATCCAGAAAATAAGACCGATACCGGGAGTTACTAATTCCATATTATATAACGTTTTAAGTTAATTTCACAAAGCAGAATTTCTCCTGGAAAGAACAGGAGTCTTTGCCACAGGTATACCTTTTAAATAAAAAGGATCAGCAGACAAACCACGATTGCGAAAAATGCAACCCCTTCGATAAGGGCTGCTGCAACGATCATATTAGACCTGATATCCCCGACGGCTTCGGGCTGTCTTCCGATAGATTCCATTGCACCTTTTCCGATATTACCAATACCAAGACCGGCTCCGATGGAAGCGATGCCGGCTCCGATGCCTGCGCCCATTTTTGCTATAGGAGCAAAATCAGCGGCTGCTTGTAATAAAACTGACATTAATGACATAATTTTGAGTTTAAATTTAAGTTGGTTATTATTAATTTATCTTGTGTGCTTCTTCGTGATGTTCTGCTGTGGCCATGCCGAAATATATAGCCGAAAGCAGCGTAAAGACATAGGCCTGGATAAATGCGACCAACAGTTCCAGCAAGGTCATAAAAATATAAAAGAAAACCGAAACAATGGAAAAACCATAGCCGGCTACCGGGGTCATAGCGCCAAAAATAAATATCAGACATATAAACCCGAGACCTATAATATGCCCTGCGGTGATATTGGCAAAGAGACGAACCATCAGTACGAAAGGTTTGGTGAATACCCCTATGATCTCTACGATCGGCATCAAGGGCAAGGGTATCTTTAACCACCAGGGCACGCCGGGAGCATTGTAGATCTCTTTCCAGTAATGCTTGTTTCCGCTTAGGGTAGTAATAATAAATGTAAATAAGGCAAGCACCAGGGTTACGGCAATATTGCCGGTCAGATTTGCTCCGCCCGGAAAGAACGGAACGAGCCCCAACAGGTTGTTGATAAAAATAAAAAAGAAGATCGTGAGCAGGTACGGCATGTATTTTTCGTAACGTCTTTCTCCTATGCATGGCCTTGCAATATCGTCGCGGACGAAATATATTAATGGTTCTATCGCCGACTGTAATCCTTTTGGCGCCTCATCCGGATGTTTTTTAAATCTGCGGGCCACCGAAAGAAAAATCCAGCAGATCAGCAGCACACTGATAAACAGTGATGCCACGTTTTTTGTTATCGAAAAATCAAGCGGTGGTTCAATATTTTCATCAACATGGACGATCTTTCCTTTTTCATTCAGCTTATATCCTTTGTAATCCTTTTTACCATGATGAAATTCAGAAGACATGAATGTAATAATTCTCCCTTTATCATAAAGGATTACCGGAAGCGGAATACTGACATGGGTTTCCCCGATTTCACAAATATGCCAGTCATGAGCATCTATAACGTGGTTGATGATAAATTCCCCTGCATTAAACCCCGGTTCTTCGTCTTTTGTCGTCACTTTTTCCCCGCTAAAAGCCTTCAGCGATAAAAATAAAGACAAAAAGCACAGCGCCACAACAATACAACACTTTGATTTTAAACTGTTTATAAACATGTATCTGGTAATCTTCATGGTGTTTGTAACCGGGGCAAATATAAACATTTTATAAAACAAGTAAACTAATAATTTTTTAAATAGCAATTTCTTTTTTTGAGGTGCTGGCATATAAAATCCGAACAGATTCTTGTGACACCATTACATTTCTGTATTACTTTTTTGCGTGTCCAAAAAAGTAATCAAAAAAGGACATCCTGGCGAATGCTTCAGCCCGCTCTCAGAAAACATTGAAAATCTATGCAAAGTAGTCCCAACGCAGCATAGCTGGTCAGGAAACCCCGCCTGTGGCGGGGCCTTTGCAGATTTTCAAATGTTTTCTGATTCACGCCACCGCCGGCTCGCACGCCAGGAAATGCCCACGCGCCAAATTCAGCTAAAGCCTAACATTAATAATGCATGGCGTTAGCCATACACAGCAGAAATGCGAGGTTACCGATATATCTTGAAAATCAATTCATAAGTCCTTCCCCGGAACAATTGAATAATTGTAAATAATGCTAATCAAGGGTTAAAAATATTTTTGTTTTATTGTGGAACCCCGCCAGACTGACGCAGACGGGCAGGCTAGTGGCAATATAGGAAATTATTATAATTCTCAACACTTGATTCGCATAAATAATAATAACAAATCACTTTGCTTATAAAAGAATTGCACATCATTTTGATTTTGCACTGAAAAGAAACACCTCAAAAAAAGATTTAGCCTTATTAATAATTGGCAAGCAGTAATTCTCTTGAAAAAGAGCAGTTATGTCTTTCGCGGAAGCGTTTGCAGAAGGATGATCACATCAAAAACCAGGTACAACAGAAAAAGCGACAGGAAACAGAACATAAACCTTACGGCATCGTCACGGTTTACCATTACATACGCAACCAGTACAATGATGTATGACATGAACTTCAGAAAAGTCACCAGCATGAAGGTCCTTATAAATTTATTGGGATTGCCTTCCGGTAAAGAGACCAGATACCCGTTTGAAATCAGGGAAACAGACAAGAAAAAAGGTACCAGGAACGGAAGCACGGGGGAAATGATGTTACTGCTCATTGAAAGCGTCATAATAATGGCAATAATTTCCAAAATAAGGAAAAACACGAAACTTTTAATCGATAACTTTTTCTTGGATGTCATCTGTTACTTTTTTTTATAAAATCCTTAATGGCAACATAAATGGCTACTGCTACAGAAAGAAAAGAAAGTACGACCGTAAAAACCGGAAATTTCAATCCTGTCCATCTGTCGAGCAGATAACCACCTCCAATGCCCAATACGATGATTACCAGCATCTGAAGTGCGATACTGGAATAACGGGCGTAATCGTCAAGTGGCGCTTTGGGGTTTTTCATTAGCAGCCGGTGGGGCTCCCACGCTTGACTTGTAAGTGGAATCGGTCATTTTGCAGGTACCGGTGAATTTTGCGCCGGGTTCAACGGAGAGTTTGCCGGTGATGATGTCGCCCTGAATCTGTGCCGAGGCCTTCATGGCCAGTAGTTCCGTAACCATGATCTTTCCCTGAAGGTTTCCGGAAAAATCGGCATTCTGGCAAACGATTTCCCCTTCGACATGCCCGGTATTTCCGATCACAACTTTGCCTTTGGCATTTATTGAACCTATCAGCGTGCCATCGATCCGCATATCACCGCTGGCTTTTATATCTCCTTTTATGCTGGTACCGTTTCCAATAATATTAATGACCGGACTTTCCACTTCAATGTTTTTGGCCATAACATGTATTTTTTAACTTATAATTTTATGTTTACTTGATTTATTTTTTATAATTTTCCCTGAAAAACGCCAGGTATTTGGCGACATTTTTATCTTTGTAAAACACCGGGTAATTGGCCGCCGAGATAATAAAATGCTCATATCCTGATTGCTGCAGTTTTGCCGTTATATCCTTATTGTTTTCAATAGCCGTCAGATAATCAAGAGCGTCATTCTGATTTTCAAAACGGCTTACGTTGAGAACTTCATGCTTATCGTCAAGAAACAACGTTTCAATAATATATTTTTTTGTAGAAAAATATTTCTTATTCAAATCAGAATAGGCATTTTTCACATCGTTAATGCTTATATTTTTTAAACCAAGCACAGCGATATAAAAATGAAATGCTGCCGGTTCATATTTATAAAGTGGCGTTTCGGCAGACTTAACACTGTCTTTTCCGGCAACTGATGTAATATCCCTAACCACGTTCTTTCTTTTCAATGCGTCCAGAATATCCTGTGCTTTTTTGGCAACATCGTTTCCGGAATATTTGCTCACTATATTGGTTAATGAACTTTCAAAAACTTCTTTTGACTGGGTTTTACCAATGGAAAGAGTTTTCAGCATATCAAATTTGGGTAAAAGCACCTTGTCATACTGGGTTTTCAGAACGCTGTCGGAATTGCGAATCACAGCGGGATAATTACCGGCATTATAAGCAAGATAGGTTTCTTTATAAAACAGTGAAAGCCTGTTGTTGCGTTCTTCCAGCTTCTTATAATAATTAGGATCATTAATTATTTGTGCATAATCGCTCTGAGGATATTTAGTAGTTATCAGGTTTTTATAATAATCAGCCTTGGGAACATTTTCCTGGAATGTATATATCTGGAACAGGTTAAAATAAGCCGGAAGTATTTGTTTACACTGGGGAAACCGTTTTTCCAGTTTATCAAAAGCTTCAATGGATTTATCATAATCAAGCAGAGATTCTTTATATATATATCCAATATTAAACAACGCCTCACTGATCATGAGGTTGGACGAATCAAAATCTTTTTGGTTTTTGGGTAATTTTGAAAGGTAATAATTACGATCTTTCAGATTTACTTTTGCGGTATCTTTATTCATGTCGCTGCTGTCGGTATTTTCAGTAATTTCCTGAAACTGCAGATCGGTGATTGTTTTGTTGCTCAGCCTCCACAGGTCTTCATATTTCCGGTCGCCCCATTTACGTTTAAAATCGGTAAAGCCCAGGCTAAGTGTCGAAGGATTATAAAAGTACCAGGAACCGGAATTCTGAATGTTCATATTGTTGACGTCGTTTTGCTGGGCGAGTGCAATATTTTGCAGGCGATCGTTTTCTTCCTGCTGTTTGCGCTGTTCTTCTTTAATGATCTCACCAATAACTGCATCAATTTTGCTGTTGCGTTCTGCAACAGGGAGTTTGGCCAGCATTTGCAGGCTATCCTGCAGTTCAACAATATTAATATTTCTGACCAGATCGTTCAGTGTGTTTTTCTTATTTTCAATTAGTTTATAGTTCGGATAATCCTTAGGCAGGAACATAACACAACTGTCGTAATATACCTGGGCGTCTTTGTATTTGGGTTCCGCAAAATACAGATCGGCCAGTTTCAGATACGAAACCGATTTCTGATAATCATTAGAAACGCTATACTTTGCTGATTTTTTAAGATTTTCAATGGCTCCGGGCATATCATTTTCTTTCAGGGCGATTTCTGCCAAAGCGTAATAAATCTGGTCGAGATATTCTTTGTTTTTTTCATCTCGCAGCATTTTCCTCATCAGTTTTTTAATATCCTTACTTTCGCCCATGGTCACATCATAGCTTTTGGCCAGGTTGATCTTGGCGGCAAATTCCATATCATAGACAGGATTCATACTGATCACCTTTTTAAAATAGTCGCTGGACTTTTGGGCGTTGCCTGTACGCTGAAATGTCTGAGCAAGAATGAAATACAATCTTGTACGTATGCGCTTTTGCTTATTCAGACGAACCGCCTGCTGCAGATAGTCCAGGGCTTCTTCATATTTTTCCTGTTTCAGTAACACATCGCTGTAAGCAAGCGGGTACATCTTTTCGGCCGGACGTGAACTTTTGTTTTTTTCAATCTTTTTTTCGATAGTCGACAACAGCGTCTCTGCATCTTCAGGCTTATCCTGTGCCGACATCACCCTTGCTTTCCAGATGATCGCCTCATATTTAACATCGCTGTCCTTGAAACGGGTAAGAATAAAATTGAAGGTCTGCATGGCCAGGTCATATTCCTGCTTGTAATAATATGCTTTGCCGATGAGCAGGTAGCCGTCGTCAATCCATCTTACATGCTCAACCCCTTTAATGAAAATAGAATGTCTTTGAACGACGACAGAGCCTTTTTCGAGTGCACGGTCCAAAAGATTGTAAACCGATTGCGCATCTGCTTTTGTTCCAAGTTCAAAAACAGGCAATATTTTGGCATAATTATCTTTATTTTTCTTTCCCAGCTCCACAACGCCCTCCTTTAAGGCTTCCTTGCCGTTAAAATAGGCATTGTAATGCGCGGTGAGGTTATGATATACTCTTCTTGTAAATGTGTTTTTCTTTGTTGAACATGAAAATGAAGCGATCATGAAACAACAAAAAAGTAATAACAGAGTTTTATTCAGTGATTTTGACTGCACGTTTAAAGGTTTAAAACAAAATAACTTATTTTTTACAAAATTATTTTATTTTTTTTATTATCACTTCATTTTTTACAGTTTATTTAACCCGGCGGTCAAAAGTATAACAATAAATTATGATATTTGTACCCTCATTTAAATATGGCAAAAGAACATCCATCCCGCTGGAAACGATTCCGTAAAAAGCTTCATGATAAATACCGTCTGGTCATCATGAACGATTCTACTTTTGAACGGAAGTTGTCGTTCAGGTTAACCCGGATGAATGTCTTCGTTGCAGTGGGCGCGGCTGTCATGTTTCTTATTGCGGCAACTACCGTACTGATCGCTTATACCCCCCTGCGGGAATTTATTCCCGGCTACGGCGATATTGGCCTGCAACGGGATGTATACAGCCTGATGCTGAAAACAGACTCCCTGGAAAAAGAAATTGTGCGCCGTAATTTATATATGGAAAATCTGAAATATATTATTGCTGGTAAAGATTTTCCACAACCCGACCTTAACCAGCCATCAGACACCACCACACCAAAATTCAAGGATCTCGATTATGACATTTCCCCTGAAGATTCTGCCCTGCGAAATGAATTTGAAAGCGCAGACCGTTATAACCTGACATTTTCCGAAGGATCGGGCGGAGAGAGCACCATAAGCAGTTTTTTCTTTTTCACCCCTGTCAAAGGTATTGTTGACAATGGGTTCAATCCTGCAAAAAAACACTATGGCGTGGATATACTGACGAATAAAAATGAAGCCGTAAAAGCCACCCTGAGCGGCACCGTGATCTTTAACGGATGGACCGTTGAAACGGGATATGTGATAGCCGTACAGCACTCCAACAATATTATTTCTGTTTATAAGCACAATTCTTTTTTACTTAAAAGAAGCGGTGATTATGTTTATGCCGGGGAGCCTGTTGCCATAGTGGGCGAATCGGGAGAGTTGTCTACCGGGCCTCATCTTCATTTTGAATTGTGGTACAACGGTACTGCTGCCAACCCAAGAGAATACATGTCGTTTAAATGATCATACTGCATTGAAAAAAAGAATTGCCATATTAGGTTCCACCGGTTCCATCGGGACACAAGCCCTTGAAATAATTCGTGAGTTTCCGGATATTTTCTTAGCCGAAGTCCTTACCGCTGATTCCAATGCCGACCTGCTGATCGAACAATCGCTGGAATTTATGCCTAATGCTGTTGTTATTACCAATGACCGTTATTTTCTTAAGGTAAAATCCGCACTCGAAAAACATGATATAAAGGTTTTTTCCGGCACGGCCTCCCTTGAACAGATTGTGGAAATGGAAACCATCGACATGGTTCTTGCCGGCATTGTCGGCTTTGCCGGCCTCCGCCCCACCCTGAATGCCATCAGGCACAGAAAACCTCTGGCACTGGCAAATAAGGAAACCCTCGTTGTGGCCGGAGACATCATCACCCGGGAGGCAAAAGAGAATGCCGTAAATATTTACCCCGTTGATTCGGAACATTCGGCAATTTTCCAATGCCTTGCCGGAGAGTTTCACAACCCGGTGGAAAAAATCTTCCTGACCGCCAGCGGCGGACCTTTCAAGGGCAGGGACAAGGCTTCCCTGGCAGAAATCACCAGAGCCGAGGCGCTGAACCATCCCAACTGGGTGATGGGAAACAAGATCACCATTGACTCCGCAACTCTCATGAACAAAGGCCTGGAAGTAATTGAAGCAAAGTGGCTTTTCAACCTGAAACCGGAACAAATTGAAGTGCTGGTTCATCCGCAGTCTGTCATCCATTCGATGGTGCAATTTGCTGACGGGTCGATAAAGGCCCAGCTGGGCATGCCCGATATGCGCCTGCCGATCTTGTATGCGTTGAACTATCCTGTCCGGTTAAAAACAAGTTTTCCCCGTATCGACTGGCTGAAAACAGGTGTATTCACCTTTGAACCGCCCGATACCAAAACCTTTCGTAACCTTGACCTTGCCTACGAAGCGCTGAAACTTGGCGGCAATATGCCCTGCATCCTCAATGCGGCAAATGAAATGGCTGTAGGAGCCTTCCTGAATGATGAAATAAAGTTCCCGGACATTGCAGACGTCATCGAACAAAGTATGCAAAAAGCTGCATTTATTAAAAATCCTTCACTCGACGACTATTTTATGAGCGATATGGAAACAAGAAAAATTTCTGAAGAAATAATAAAAAACAACTATAAATGAGCGCATTAATTATGATCGCCCAACTGATACTGGGCTTGTCAATTCTGGTTTTTGTACACGAACTTGGACATTACCTGGCTGCACGGGCCTTTAAGATCCGGGTAGACAAATTCTACCTTTTTTTCGATGCATGGAAATTCAGGCTTTTCAAATTTAAAAAAGGCGACACGGAATTTGGAATCGGCTGGCTGCCCTTAGGCGGTTACTGCAAAATTGCCGGTATGATCGACGAATCTATGGATAAGGAACAAATGAAACAGCCCCCGCAGCCCTGGGAATTCCGTTCCAAACCGGCATGGCAGCGGCTGATCGTGATGGTCGCCGGCGTCATCATGAACCTTATCGTGGGGATGATCATTTTTACCGGCGTTATCCTGCATTACGAAAAAGAATACCTTCCATGCGACTCGGTGACCAACGGAATTTATGCCTACCCTGCCGGACGCCAGATCGGCTTTCAGACAGGCGACAAAATACTGAAAGTCAACAATAAAAAAATTGAACGTTTTAAAGATGTCGCCTCTGCCAATGTGCTGATGGGATCAGTAATCACCATAGACCGCAACGGACAAACCATGGACATCACCGTGCCGGATACCATGTACCGCAACTACAACAAAAAAATCCGCGATTTCTTTATCGAAGCGCATAATTTTCAGTTTTCGGTTGACAGTGTTATAGATACCATCGTATTCCGTGACGAAACAAAAAGGCCGAGTTCGGCATTTAACGCCGGATTGAAAAAAGGAGACCGGATACTATTCATCGACTCGACAGAAATCACCAGCTATGGCCTGTTCAGAGAACTGATTTGGTCGTTGAAGGAAAAAGATGTTTCTTTAAGAGTATTGCGTCAGGCAGACACGCTGAGCCTTACTTTATCCGTTGATTCCACAGGATATATCGGGATTACCAGCAAAAATCCCTATCAAACCCGTGCCTACGGACTGATGTCGGGAATCAAATACGGAATAAGGGACGCCATGGGCAACCTTTGGGCCAACATCCGCGGCCTGGGTAAAATATTCGCGGGCAAGGAAAACGCCAGCGAATCCATACAGGGGCCTATCGGAATCATGAAAATATATGGCGGAATATGGGACTGGCACCGGTTCTGGCTTATCACCGGCCTTATCTCGGTGATACTGGCATTTATGAACATTCTTCCTATTCCGGCACTGGACGGTGGGCATGTAATTTTCACCACATGGGAGCTGATCACCGGACGGAAATTGTCAGAAAAATTCCTGGAACGCTCACAGGTCATCGGCATGGCCATCCTGATCGCCATCATGGTTTTTGCCATATTCAATGACGTCTGGAAACATTTTATCCGTTAGTCCTTCCATGCCCGATGTCAATGAAAATCCCAACAGCCTGAAAACCATTCTGCACCGGGCACAGGAATATTGTGCAATTCAGGAACGATGCCGCTCCGAGATGGAACAAAAACTCAGGCTGTGGGGCGTTGACAAAATCAGGGCGTCAAAAATGATAGCGCTATTGCAAAAAGACAATTTTATAAATGAGGACAGGTACACCGAAGCTTTTGTCCGGGGCAAATTCAGATTAAAAAAATGGGGGAAAAATAAACTGGCGGCAGAGCTGCGAGTTAAAAAAATCCCCGAAGACCTTATTGCAAAGCACCTTCAGAATATTGATGATGCTGAATACCGTTCAGCGATAATCTTGCTGGCAGAAAAAAAATCAAAGGAACTCAAAGAACAAGACACATATAAAAAAAATCAAAAAATAGCCAGGTTCCTGATTTCTAAAGGTTTTGAACCCCAGCTGGTATTTTCAGTGTTAAAAATCAGCGACCTCTGAACCAATGAAACTATTGTCAACACTGGCATCCCTGATCAGAAAAAACAATATCCGGGAAAAGCTGAAAAAACTGTATACATCGGCACTGTTCAGAAAAATTGTTTTGTATTTCGCGGGGGCACTTGCATTGTTACTAATACTATTTTTTCTGTTCCGCAACACTATATTACACTCCGTTATTGAAAATAAGTGCCGGGCTTTTAAAGAAAAGTACCAGGCAGAAATAATTGTTAGACATGCTACCTTTAAAGGGTTCACCGGCATCACCCTTGAGGACATTTCGGTTGTACCCGCTCAGCGCGATGTGCTGTTCCGGAGCGGCAGAATATACGCGCATGTCAGGCCTTTGCCATTACTCGCGGGCAAGGTGCGTATCAACGAAGTGTTGCTTGAAAACACCATGATCAACCTTATCCGTCATGGCAAACAGAACAATTACGGGTTTTTGTTCAAACCTCAAAAAGATTCCACCGTAAAACACACTGACTCCACTTACAATTATGCAGCACGGCTCGACAGGATTTTCTCGGGAATTTTTTCCAACGTCCCCGACGATATCGAAATACGCAATTTCCTGGTACATGCCGCTTCCGACACCAATTCCGTCACTGCTTTTTTGCCATCATTTCACATTGAGAACTATCGCTTTCTTTCGGTGGTGACCACTTCGGAAAAACACAAGCGACAATTATTTTTTGTCAGAGGAGAAATATATAAAAGCCGTAAACTGTTGAATTTTATGGTCTATGCCCCTCAACGGCAAAAAGTACATGTACCCTATATCCGGTCGAAGTATGGCTTCCGCTGTGATTTCGACACGCTTTATGCGGGCATCGCCGTTGAAGGAAACAGCTCCGCACTCCGGATAAACGGTGAAAACCTGATCACCGGGCTGGTGCTCAACCATAAAAAAATAGCATTGTCGGATGTCTTCTTTAAAAAAATTGCGCTAAAACTCAATATCAGGGCCAGCAGGGATTTTGTGGAACTCGACAGCAACTCCCTGATCGCATACAACCGCTTTGCACTGAATCCTTACATCAAAGCCTGTCACAAACCCGTGGTGAAAATCAGGTTGAAAATCAACCATGAGTTTACCGCGCAAAATCTTTTTGAATCCTTACCCGGCGGGATGTTCGGGAATTTCGCAGGTATCAAAACCAAAGGAAAATTGCGGCTATCGGTGAATTTCGACCTGGATATGCACCAACCCGATTCCCTAAGGTTTGATGCTACCCTCACCGGCAAGGATTTCCAGATAATAAAATACGGCGCAACCGATTTCCGTATGATAAACGGATCGTTCAGCCATACGGCCTATGTAAACGGCCTGCCGGTAAGATCATTTATCGTCGGCCCCGACAACCCGGCATATACGCCGCTTGAGATGATTTCGCCCTATCTGAAAGATGCCGTCCTGATCTCCGAGAACGGAGGGTTTTTCTATGGTGATGGTTTCAATGTTGCCGCTTTCCGCGAATCAATTATTGCCAACATACACGCCGGGCATTTTGTCCGTGGCGGCAGCACCATCGACATGCAACTGGTAAAAAATGTGTTCCTGAACAAAAACAAAACCATTGCCCGCAAAGCCGAAGAAATACTGATCTCGTGGCTAATCAACAACAACCATCTTTGTACAAAGGAGAAAATGTACGAGGTCTATCTGAACCTTATCGAATGGGGCCCGGGTGTTTATGGTGTTTCAGAAGCTTCGGACTATTATTTTCAGAAAAAACCTTCGCAGTTAAGCCTTTCCGAAAGCATCTTCTTAGCCAGCATCATCCCGAAGCCTCGCTGGTTCAAATCCTCATTTGACGAAACGGGGAAGTTTTCACCCCGGTATCAGCCCTATTTCAGCCTGATTGCAAAAAAAATGATAGACAAGGGAAGCGCCACCGCACAAGATACGCTGGACATGATAAAAAAAATTGAAATCAAAGGCAACTCAAAAATTTTCATGGCTAAGGACACCACTCACTTTAAAATTGATTCGGTGATGATGGAGTGATGGGAAAGTGACGGTGGTTTCGACTCCGCTCAACCACCGGTTATACTTCGCTCAACCACCAAAAATCTGAAATCTTGCGGTGTCTGAGCGCAGCCGAAGACACCGCATCGGCTTTCGTTTAGTGATAGCATGACGGCGCTGCAAGCTACGCACATGCCAGTCATACTATCACTTGCACCATGACATAGCATGACTGCGCTGCAAGCTACGCACAGGTCAGCCATACTATCACTTGCACCACGACATAGTACGACGTTACTCTCGTTTAGTGATAGCATGACTGCGCTGCAAGCCACGCACATGCCAGTCATACTATCACTTGCACCATGACATAGCATGACTGCGCTGCAAGCTACGCACAGGTCAGCCATACTATCACTTGCACCACGACATAGTGTGACATCACAGCGGGGCATACACGCGTTGGCTTCGGTTTCAGTTCGACAAATTCACTGTGGCCGCTCAACCACCGCTAGGGCTTTCGTTTAGTGATAGCATGACAGCGCCGCAAGCTACGCACAGGCAAGCGATATCATCATATGCAATATTAGTTTTTTGCTATCACAAATTGTAACACCAAATATTTTTTATTGCTGGTAGAAACACAAAAAGCCTGAATTATTTTTGAAAAATCAAAGGCAATAACACTTCATGTTTTTGAAAAATCAAAGGCAATAATGTAAATTTTTTAAAATAATCAAAGGCAATAATTTCGTTTAGTGATAGCATGACTGCGCTGCAAGCCATGCAGAAGCCAGTCATGCCATCACTTGCATCCCAACACTATGTTAGCCATGTGGGAGTGCTACTTTAATCCGTGCCCCCACTGCAAACCCTTAATTACCTAACAACCTAACAGTCTAACAACCTAACTCCGCCGCGGCGGACTAACAGCCTAACAGCCTAACAACCTAACAGCCTAACAGCCTAACAACCTAACAGCCTAACAGCCTAACAGTCTTCCCTCTAAAACCCCTTCCTCCTAAAAACGCTCTCTTCACTAAAAAACCCCTATCTTTGCAGAAAATTCCCATACCATGATCACTAACGAACATATCAAAGATCTTGAAAGGCGCCTGGATGACCTTAGGAGGTTCCTTTGACATCGACAGCAAACAAACACAGATAGCCGAAGAAGAAAAAATCACACAGCAGCCCGGTTTCTGGGACGATCCCAAAAAAGCCGAGCAATTAATGAAAAGCATACAGGAGAAAAAAAACTGGACGGAAGCCTTTTCAAAAGCAAAAAGCGCTTTCGACGACCTGGTGGTGATGTGGGGCTTTTTTTCCGACGGCGAAGCTGATGAGGAAGATATCCAGAAACAGTTTGATAACGCCACCATATGCATTGAAAAACTGGAATTCAAAAAGATGCTCCGCGGCGAAGAAGACCGGCTCGGCGCGATCATCAACATCAACTCCGGAGCGGGCGGCACCGAAAGCAACGACTGGGCACAGATGCTGATGCGTATGTACCTCCGATGGGGCGAACGCAACAATTATAAAGTAACTATTGTAAGTGTTCAGGAGGGTGACACCGCCGGAATAAAATCGGCATCCATAGAATTTGAAGGTGAATACGCTTTTGGTTACCTCAAGGGTGAAAACGGTGTACACCGCCTGGTACGGCTATCTCCGTTCGACTCCAACAACCGCCGACATACCTCTTTTGCTTCCGTTTATGCCTACCCGATCATTGACGACAACATTGTGATTGAGGTTAACCCCTCGGATATTGTTTTTGACACCTTCCGTTCGAGTGGCCCCGGCGGACAAAATGTGAACAAAGTAGAAACAGCGGTGCGCTTAAGACACATCCCCACGGGCATCATCGTGGAATGTCAGGAAACCCGTTCACAGGGCCAGAACCGCGAAAAGGCCATGCACATGCTGAAGTCGCAGCTTTACGAGATAGAGCTCCGCAAGAAAAAAGAAAAAATAGACGAGATAGAAAGCAACAAAAAAAGGATAGAATGGGGCTCACAGATCCGCAGCTATGTGATGCATCCTTACAAAATGGTGAAAGACCTGCGTACCGGGGTTGAAACTTCAAATGTACAGTCGGTGATGGACGGCGACCTGGAAGAATTCACCAAGGCATTCCTGATCCAATACGGCTGACACAAAAGCCCTTTATAGCAGACAATAATAGCCGTATATCATTGTTTTTATTATCTTTGTGGAACTTTTTTGTTTTTTAAAAAACTTTTCCCATGAAAAAATTATATCCTGTTATTTTGGTTTTTATGTTTTCTTTTTCTTACGGCCAGGTAGTTCCTGTTGAAACAGCCCGGCAGGTGGCCAAAAACATATATTTTGAAAGAGCTAATATTGAGAAAAATATTGCATACCGGGATATCGTCTTTAACAGCGAATTTACGATCACAGAAAATGACCAGGCGGTTTTTTATATCTATAATGTTGAACCCAAGCGGGGGTTTGTTATTATTTCTGCCGAAGTCCGTACCATGCCGGTTTTGTTTTACACTTTCGAGGGCAGCTATTCACCCGAAATTCTGAATGAAAACGTTATCCGTTGGCTTGAATTGTATAAAAAACAAATCAAGCACGTTCGTTCACAGCCTATCAAAAAAGATAAAGAAATCGAAAAATACTGGAACTATTATTCATCCCCTTCGGTGGTTTTATCTAAAGATATTGAAGCGGTGTCGCCACTGCTGGCTACCAACTGGGGGCAGGATTGTTATTTTAACCAGTATTGTCCGAGCGCTATGTTCGGACCTTGTGGCAAATGTTACGCCGGTTGTGTGGCAGATGCCATGGCCATGGTGATGAAATATCATAACTATCCGACCCATGGATACAGCTCCCATAGTTACGCCCATACCATTGCCAATGGGTTTTCGAATAATTTCGGAACACTGACTGCAAATTTCTGGGCAACCACATACAACTGGGCTTCGATGCCGAATAATGTCACATCAACAAATACGGCGGTTGCTACGCTGATATACCATTGCGGTGTTTCTGTCAACATGGATTATGATGATCAGGGTTCCGGGGCTTATCTGACTGATGCCACCGCAGCATTGAGAAACTATTTTGTTTATTCCGCACAATATGCCATGCGGAATATGTTCACTGATAATGATTGGACGCTCCTGATAAAAAACAGCCTCGATTCGCTGCGGCCTGTTATTTACGGTGGTAATGATGATGGCATGGGCGGCCATGCGTTTGTCTGCGACGGATATCAGAACAGCGGCACTTACAGCAACATGTTTCATTTCAACTGGGGATGGAGCGGAACTTCAAACGGATACATATACCTGAACAATATTGCTCCCGACGGAACAGGCTACGATTTTGACGACGGCCAGCAAATCATTTATAATATTTACCCTAAACCGGCAACAACACCGGTCGCCGATTTTACCGCCAACAACACTTCGGTGCTGGTCAACGGCGTGGTTGTATTTACAAACTCATCGGCCAATGACCCCATAGACTATCTTTGGACGATAACTCCATCAAGCGGGGCGTCATTTGCCGGAGGATCGTCCGCTACCTCTAAAAATGCCATCATCAAATTCACAGCGCCGGGTTATTATTCGATATCCCTGAAAGCAACAAATGCAGCAGGCACGGATACGGAAACAAAGAATAATTATATATATGTATATTCTACGGCAGCTATCGAAGAAAATGAACCCGGCAAAAACATTATAATTTATCCGAACCCTGCTCAGGATATGATCACCATACAAACCGAAGAACCTGTGGCATCCGGGATACGCTTTATGATTTTCGACAGTCCCGGAAAAAAAGTCAAAGACGGCTTCATCAGCAGTAACGGTTTAAACGATGCAAAAGCTATTGATTTGTCAGACTTACAAAAAGGCGTTTATTATATTTCTGTCAACACCTGTACCCGGATCGTCACCAGAAAAATAATTCTGATAAAATAAACAGAATCTCAATTTTTTTGTCCATAACCTGCAGGAACCGAAAACGGCGCATTTTCTTTTTTTTCAGGACTGATGCGCGTATAAATGATGCTTCCTGTGATACTGCCTGAATCCGAAATCCTAAAGTCTATTCTCTGAGGAAATTTCTGCTCGCCGAAATCCTGAAACCCGGAATAGTCAAACCCGGCTGTTCTGGCAATATTACCTGAATGTTCCGTGAAGATATTTTTGCCGATCTTATATATCCCCTTGAGAAGCCATATTTCCTGGCTGAACAACGTGTCCTGTCCTGCTGACTGCATTTTTATGCCGCTGTAATTCAGGATGATATAGTCTTCTTCCTGCTTTTCCGCAAAGCCAGCGGTGGTAAATTTTTCGTTATCGTTGCCTGTAATTATAGCCTGAAACAACGCAAAATCAAATTTCATTTTAAGCATGTTGTCAAGCATTTCATGGCCTCCTGCGATGTAGACCTTATTGATGCGGTCAAGGATTTTCACAGAATCATTCGTCACCAAAAACCGGAAGACTTCTAAACCAAGTTTCTGGATGGACACCCATATCATGGAGTCTTTAACCATATAAATATTTCCTGAGAACGTGTTGCTTCCTTCTCCTGTTTGTGCGTCGGCATTGAATTTTAATGAGAGGGTAGTAAAGCGGAACTGGTTTTTTCTCATCAGTTTCACAACATCTTCCGGCCGGCTTTGGTCAACTGCCGGGGTGTCTGCAATGTGCTTTGTTTTGCAGGAAATCTGAAATAACAGGCATATACAACAAAAGGCTGCAACGATCAGTCTTTTATTCATAAAGTTTTTTATCTCTGATTTTTTTATCCAGCAGGTCGTTATTTGTACCGTTCTCCCTGGCCTTTTTCCATGCATCCACGGCTGCTTCCACCTGATTCAAAGAGAATAAAATATCTCCGTAATGTTCAAGTACAGCAGGATTTTTATCGTTTGTTCCGGCAACAGCTTTTTCGCTCCATTTTTTGGCCTCATCAAATTTTTTCTGTTTGTAAAACACCCAAGCGTAAGTATCCTGAAAAAGCGGGTTATCGGGTTGTAAAGAAATCAGTCGTTCAGAAAGTTGTTCAGCTCTGCCCAGATTTGAGTTTTGCAAGGCAAGATAAAAACTGTAATTATTCAGCACATACGTATTGTTCGGTTCAAAACTGAGTGATTTTTCGAACAATTCAAAACAGAGCGCATAATTCTTCATTTTATAATACGAATCAGCGAGAGCGACATAAAACTTAAATAACATTTTATCATCATCAAAGGCAAAGTTTTTACCGTTGTTCAGCGCTTCGATGGCCTGTTCATATTCGCCGGCTTTCATTTTTGACGTTCCATAATAAAGGTAGGGTTCCGGCTGCTCGGGAAAAAGCTCCATGGCCTTTTTGCTTTCTGCAGTAAGCGCCTCGTAGTCTTCAAGACCTCTTTCAATCTGAAGCAGTTGCTGCCACACCACATATTTACTGTTATCAAGCTCTGTCACTTTGCGGAAAGCATCACGTGCTCCCGGCAGGTCTTTCTGCTGGTATAAAATGTCTCCGTACACCGAAAACGCTTTAGGCTCATTCGGTGACGATACGGTCGCTATCCGGGCAAGTTCTGGCAATACCGAAACATATTCTTTGAATTGTGATGGAAAATTCATGATATCCAGCAGAATTTTCACCTTGGCATCCACATCCATTTGTTCTGAGGAAAAAGCTGTTTTCAGTTCTTCAATGGCTTTTCCGCTGTTGTTCTGAATGCGGTAATAATCTGCAAGAGAAAGATGTACGTAGGGATCGGATGGGTTAATCTTCAATATCTTATCATATATTTCAAAAGCTTTTAACGGCTGATTCGCTGCCATATAAAGTCCGGCCAGTTCACCAAGAAATTGTGTTTCGCCCGGAAACAAACCGACGAGCGCTTCCAGTTCTGCAATGGCTTTAGCGGTCTTTCCCTGCTGCATATAAAGTTTTTCTTTTTGTATGCTTGTTTCCGGCTGCCGGCCCTGTCTGCTTTCGATCAGATCATAAACTCTTATGGCGCCATCATAGTTCTCATTAAGCAGGCATACCTCCGCCCATTGATAATAAACTTCAGCATTTTCGGGAAATTTTTCGGCAACGGCTTTGTATGTTTTTTCGGCATTGTCATAATCCTGCTGTGCCGTATAAATCTGTGCAAGCAATAATGAATACCAGATGTTTCCGGGTTTTTTCTTACAGGCATCTTTGGCAAGCACCAGCGCATCGGCATATCTATGGTTATCATATAAGAGACTGGCCATCTCGTACAAGGCGGCATCATTACCCGGATTCTGTTTGATACATTGTGCGAAAAGCCCGAGTGCCTTGTCGTTGTTGTTAAGGTATTTCTCTCTCAGGCCATCCAGAAACAAAGAAGAATTTTGCAACAACTGCTCCTGTGTAAGTTTTTTGGGATTGGAAACGCCGCCTGTATCTGAACCTTTTTCAGCCGTTTTACAGGCATAAAAAAACAACAACAGCAAAAAACAGTTGAAATACAAAAGATACTTAAAACTTTTTTTCATAATCATTTCTAGCACATGGTTGTATAATCACCGATACTCAATTCGTATAACTTTCCTTTAAAATCAACAAAGCTGCCTATCATGGAATTGTCAAGGTTGGCATCCTGTATCAGCGAGTTCTCCTGTATAATGCTGTTGGTAATAATTGAGTTTTGTATATGTGTGTTTTTCCCGATAGAAACGTGGGGACCGATTACGGAATCGGTGATCACGGCATTATCACCGATAAAGCAGGGGGGTTTTATTATGGAATTGATGATTAGTGCCGTTGAAGAAACCAGCTCCTGTTCTTTCAGCATTTCAAGCATCCGCTGGTTGGTATGCACCGTGGCGTTTTTGTTTCCGCAGTCGAGCCACTCCTCAACATATTCCGCATAAAATCCGGTGCCTTTGGCCAGCATATTTTTCAGTGCATCCGTCAGCTGATACTCTCCTGATCTTATTACTTTGTTATCCACCAGGTATTGAAGCTCCTGACGGAGGTACTCACCATCCTTAAAATAATAAATACCAATGATAGCCAGGTCAGAAACAAATTCTACCGGTTTTTCCACAAATCCTGTGATGGCATTTTGCGCTTCGGTGGTCACCACACCAAAGGCCGAAGGGTTTTCTACTTTCTGAACCCAGATGATACTGTCTTTGTTCTGGTCTATTTTGAATCCGGCTTTAAACAAGGTATCGGCAAATGCAATGATAACCGGACCTTTGAGGGATTCTTCGGCACACAACACCGCATGAGCCGTGCCCAGCGCTTCTTTCTGATAATAGATTTTTCCCTTAATACCCAAGCTATCGCTGATGTCCAGCAACTTTTTCTCAGTTTCTTCACCAAAGTTACCAATAATAAATGCTATTTCGTCGGGAACCTCATCGCACGACTTTATAAGATTTTCGGACAGATGCTGGACAATGGGCTTGCCGGCAACGGGTAACAACGGCTTGGGAATGGTAAGCGTATGCGGACGCATCCGTTTGCCGATACCAGCCATGGGTATAATTATTTTCATAATCTATCGTTTTATATAGCAAACACTTGTGATGTTTTGCTATTACAAAAGTACGAATAAATATTATTCATCAACGACAAAATCACTACAGCGGGATGTTCTTATAAACAATGGCTTGTTTGTAGTTTTTTCACCTCTGAAAAATTACTTTTTGCAAAAAGAATTATTTTTACAATCTTTTATACATCCCTGATGGCGATTAAAGGAAACAAAATAAAAATACCGCTGCTGTTGTTTTGCTTTTTTATAGCAATGACCGTCGTTTGGTTTTATCCCTTTGCACAAAATCAGCAAACCAAAGACAAACTCATTGATAAGAAAAAAAAGATTGAGGAAGAAATTTCTTATTATAAAAAACTGCTGGGAGAAACTCAAAAAAACAAGGAACTCTCGCTGAATCAGCTTGTAATATTAAAAAAGCAGATTTCGAAACGCGAAGAACTGATAGGCGGTATTAATGATGAAATCAGCGGAATAGACCAGAAAATATCTGAAAACAATCAGAACATACAACGATCCAATGAGCAGCTGACCTCCATGAAAACAGAGTACGCCACCTTGATTTACAACGCTTATAAAAACAGGAGTTCGTATGACCGTATCATGCTGATTTTTGCCGCAGACGATTTCAACCAGGCCTTTCAGCGCATTAAGTATTTTCAGCAATACAATGAATACCTGCGCAGACAGGTTGCGCTGATACAGCAGACCAAAGATTTTATTGCCAAAAAAAACGAAGAACTGGCTCAACAAAAAGTGTCAAAAGAAAACCTTTTACAAAGCAGCGAAGCAGAAAAGCAGAAACTCAGCGAGGAAAAAGCAAAAAAAGATACGGACCTGAAAAAGCTCAAACAAAAAGAATCGGAATTACGTAAGAAACTGAAGAAAAAAGAAGAGGAAGCCCGCACCTTAAAGAAAAAAATTGAAGCCGCCATCAACGCCGAAATAAAAAAATCAGCCGTCAAAAGCAATAAGACGGTGACGAGCACCACAACTGTAAAAAATGTCATGACGCCGGAAGAAAAACTCGTTTCCGACAATTTCATGAATAATAAAGGTAAACTTCCCTGGCCTGTTGAACGCGGAACCATTACAGGGTATTTCGGGGAACACCCCCACCCGGTGCTTGACGGAATAAAAATCAAAAACAATGGTATTGACATTTCCACTACACAAGGTTCGGCGGCCCGTGCGGTGCTCAGCGGGACGGTATCAAGCGTGATGACCATCACCAACAACAACGTGGCGGTCATTATCAGGCACGGAGAGTTCTTTACCGTTTATTCAAACCTCGGTTCCGTAAATGTCAATAAAAATCAATCGGTATCAACCAAGCAAAACATCGGCACTGTTTATACCAACTCCGATGAAGGCAAAACCGAATTACATTTCGAGGTGTGGCAGGGAAAAGTCATTTGCAACCCTGCCGAGTGGCTGGCAAAAAGATAACCACTTATACCAAATGTAATTATAAAATAGTTTATGATTTCTTTGGTATAATGTCGATGGACAGTAATGTATAGTGCAATCGAGTTTACGATGATTGGACTATTACATTACTCCAATCTATATAACTCGCTTTAAAATACGCATAATCAAATGATTAACCCACATTGCAGCTATCCGAACGTATTCTTCTGACAACCAATAGTTTCAATTTTTTTGATTTCAGCAGGTAGCACTACAGATTTTTTTCTTGTGAATGGTACATGTTTGTAGTGCAACAAGTC